>CAJHZZ010000112.1_pt1 | contig 129497 bp, 105 predicted proteins | sample 9199071 | NCBI WGS metagenome assembly CAJHZZ01 (sample SAMEA7708275, study PRJEB35096) | sediment metagenome | biome: marine neritic benthic zone biome [ENVO:01000025]; feature: sediment [ENVO:00002007]; material: shallow marine sediment [ENVO:03000034] sea grass bed [ENVO_01000059] ...
GAGCGAGACGATGAAGCGACCGATGTAGTCGGCCCCTTCGAGCTCACTGATGATCCGGGTCATCGAATCGGTCTCGAATTCCGAGAAGAGCGCCGGCAGGATCAGCGCGATCTTCTGCGCCTGAGCGTACTCGCGCAGCTCGTCCTCGAGCTGTTCGAGCGGGTGGTCGCCGAGCTTCTGCAGGGTGCAGATCAGACCGTTCTGAAAAAAATCGGCCACAGCGGCCCTCCTTCAGGAGAATAGCCTTCCATGATTCTGACTCTGAGTCGCATCCCATCGTTGCATCAGATAGTACTTCTCGTGCTGAAACGTGCGACTGATGTTCTCGAGGTACTCCTCGGCCTCGCGGGTGTCCATCTGTAGCGTCCGATTCACGTAGGAAAGGATTCGAGCGTGGTAGAAGGGCACCAACGATTTCACCAGTTTGTCCTGCGGAATGTCGCCATTGCGGTTGGCCACGGCGAAGTCGAAGATGATCCGCGCCCAGTCCGCGGTGCTGAACTCGAAGTGATCGGCGCTGTCGAAACCCTCGAGCTTCTCCACCTCGTGCATCAGCGGCGAGGAGAGGATCTGTTGCCAGATCTCATGGAGCTCACCCACACCCTTCTTGAAGCTGGCAAACAGTTGCTGGGTGTCGATCTCGATCGGGTCGACATGCGAGTTGGCCCCCAGCCCGAAGCCGAAGACGCTGCTCGGTTGGCTCTTGCTGATCTCTTTCCAGTAGTACTCGAACTCACCGACGAGGTCGAAGAGAGTCGAGACCACCTGCACGAACATCGGTGTCAGATCGCCTGCGGGGTCCTTCGGCTTGTGGCCCTTCGGGGTACCGAGAAAAGCCTGGCAGACCTTGAATTGGCGAGCGATGGCGATCGTCGTCATCCAGATGTCGATGCCAAAATGGGCCGAATTCTCGGTCCACAGACGTTCCGACAGATACGCCCGCGCCAACTTACCCGAGAACCCGAAGTCTCCCCCGATCGGCTGTCTCAACCGCAATCCAAAGAGCGACCGCACCATCGGGTAGGCGATGTGGTTGGTGATCGTACCGTCGTACTTGTGACGCACGTACAACGGGCTGACGTAATCGAAGTCCGAGAGGATCGGCTCGCCCAGATACTTGATCCAGCTCGGTGTGATGCTCTTCAGATCCGCATCGACGACGACGACCGCCTTGGCGCCCAGCTCCACCGCGGCGCGGAAGAGATTGTAGAAGTTGTTGCCCTTCCCCCGGACCCCCTCGGGGGTCGAAATGTAGATCTTGGGGCAGTGGGTCGGGGTGGAAAAGAACGCCTCTTTGGTGCCGTCGGCCGAATGATTGTCGACGTTGATCACCACGGACCGGAAGCCGGGGAAGAACTCCTCGAGACCGGTACCGGCGGCATCGGTGGGTACGGCAATGCTATCTGCTTCGTTGAGCGAAGGAATCCCGACGATGATGTCGGCACTCCGCACGCCATCTGGATTCTCGACTATGGTTTCCATACTCTCCCTCTACAGATCGCCTGTTTTCAGTCACCGCTGGAGTATAACCGGCTCAGTAGCTCGAGGATCACGCCGTTCCAGCCGGCGCTGCCGGGTTGACTCGCCACCACAGTCTCCGATCTAGCAGGCTGCAGGGTATGGCCGTCGAGACGGGGGATGACGATGGGTATTTCCACCGACTCCAGCATCGGCAGGTCGTTGGCACTGTCTCCGAGGCCGACCGTTACTACAGAGTCTCCCGCTGCCTCTCCAAGGATACGGCTGACTGCCTCCACCGCCCGCCCTTTGTCCTGATGCTCGCCAATCAGATGATGGAATCGTCCGCCGGTGGTGATCGAGAACCCCTGTCGCGCGGCTACCTGGCGGAGTGGATCCAGATCCTGCTCATTCTCGATCAGAAAGGGCTCCGTGAACTCCCTCCGTGCGGCCAGACGCGCCTGCTCCGTGGAGAGGCCGGTCAATTCCGAAATCCGCTGCAAGCTCATGTCGCCAAACCCCTCGACCGGGTAGCGCAACTGCATGGCCTCGAGGAAGTCACGGACCTCATTGTAGGGTCTACCCAGAACCAGGGCTGTATAGCCTTCCATGGCTCGAGATCCGGGGATCTCATACTTGCCGTAACGGTCGGGGAAGAAAACCCCGCCACCGTTCTCAGTGACGAATGGGCCCTCGAGATCGAGCTCCCGGTGCAAGACCTCGACCTCGGCACGGGTCTTACTCGTCACCAGGATGAGCGGCGCGCCGATCTCGGTCAGACGCGACAACGCCGGCCGGGCCGCGGCGTAGGAGTAGGTGTCGTGGTCGAGTAGAGTGCCATCGAGGTCGGTGAAGACGATCGCGCGCATCACCGCACCCTATCCGATAGCCTCGGAGATCTGAATCTCCGAATCGCGATGGATCTATTCGTTCGTCCCACACCTTGGACGCGAAGCCTATGAGTACGATCGATACCGCAGTCGTAGCCGTCACCCTGGTCGGCCTGATGGTCATCGCAGCCTGGTTGGCCCGTCGCCAGGCGTCCTCCGATGACTACTATCTCGGCGGTCGTCGGCTGCCCCCCTGGAGCCTGGGCCTGAGCCTGGCGGCCAATCAGGTGAGCGCCATCTCTCTGGTGGGAGCGCCTGCCTTTGTGGCGCTGCGCGCCGGCGGTGGTTTGAAGTGGCTGCAGTACGAGCTCGCAGTGCCGCTGGCGATGGCGGCGCTGATCGTCTGGGGTGTGCCCATGTTGCGCCGGGCCGCGGGTGCCGATGTCTACGCTGCGGTCGAGACCCGCCTGGGTCGCCCGAGTCGTCGTCTTCTGGCCGCTCTGTTTGCCATCAGTCGTGGTCTCGGAGTCGGGGTCATTCTCTATACCTCGGCCCTGGTCGTCGAGGCGTGCACGAGGTGGAGCTTGTCGGCCAGCCTGCTGGTGGTGGCGGTGGTTGCCGTCTGCTACACAGGACTGGGCGGACTGATCGCCGATGTCATCTCCGACGTCCTGCAGCTGGCTCTGCTGTGGACAGGTACGCTGGCTGTCTCGGTTTTTCTGTCGCTCGAGCTGATGCGGCGAGACGCTCTTCTGGCTGGCCTCGAGCCCGCGCGGCTGGCAGCCATCGATCTGAGTGGCCACGGTTTCGGCGACGGAGTCACCTTTGCCTTCTGGCCCATGTTATTCGGGGGATTCTTTCTGTACGTCGCCTACTACGGGTGCGATCAGACCCAGGCACAGCGCACGCTGGCGGCACGGGATTCGAACACCGCTCGCCAAGCGCTGGCTGTCGCCGCCCTGGTGCGCTTCCCACTGGTGCTGACCTACTGCGGTCTGGGACTGCTGTTGGGGTCGTTTCTCGCCGTCGAACCCGAGTTCGCCCACCTGCTCGAGGGTCGACCGGCCAACGCGCTGGTGCCCCAGTTCATCGTCACCTATCTGCCACCTGGTCTGCTCGGCCTAGCTGTTGCTGGGATCCTCGCGGCGGCACTTTCCTCCATCGACTCGGCGCTGAATTCCCTTTCGGCCGTGACTCTCGAGGAGCTGGCCTCCAGGAACCGGCGCAGCGACACCCGTGTGTCGCTCCTCTGGGCCCGTCTCTGCACCGTTGCCTGGGGCCTCTGGGCTACCCTGGCGGCATTCTGGTTCTCGACCAGCGACGAGACGGTGATCGAGATGATCAACCGTATCGGCAGCCTGGTCTACGGACCGATCCTGGCGGTCTTCATCCTCGCGTGGCGATCGAAGAGAGCCAGCGGGCGCTCTGCCATCACCGGAGCTGTGGCGGGGCTGGTTCTCAACACCTCGCTCTGGCTCGCGGCGCCCGGGGTGTCGTGGCTGTGGTGGAACGTCTTCGGGTGTCTGGTGGCGCTGTCCATCGGCCATCTGGGTGGCAACAGCCAACAGACCGCCTACGAGTCGTCCGCACCGCCAGATTCGGGGACTCGCCGACTGGTGCTGGTGCTGGCGGTGGAGTTCGTCCTGATTCTCGCCCTGCTCCTCTGGACGGGCACGCTGGCGTCCTGACCGATCGGGTCACGACGAGCCGTCTCGCCGCAGGATCGGGCATCGCTCCCGAGACGACCGGTGATGGATGTATGGGAGTCCGTGCCCAGGCAGAGAGCCTCGGAGCCGGATTCGCGTCCGTCCTCGTCGGGGACCCATTTCATTCGCAGGAGTCGCGTCCGATAGGATCTCCGTCCATGAAGACGAACAAGGTCGCCTTCGCCCTCATCCTGCTGTCGTTCGCCCTGTTGATTCCGGGCCTTCTCAAGCCGCTCCTGACGATCTCCGCCTCGCTCGAATTCATGGGGGTCAAGCGCGAGCTGTTCACCGAGACTCGATCGATCATCCAGACGGTACGGAGCCTGCACGATTCGGGCAACGACTTCGTCGCCGGCCTGATCCTGCTGTTCAGTGTGATCGTGCCGTTTGCCAAGGCCATCACCTTGCTGGTGGTGCTGGCGATTCGCGACATCGAGGCGAAAGTGCGTCTGCACCGCTTCATCGACTCGATCAGCAAGTGGTCGATGGCCGACGTCTTTTTGGTCGGCGTCTACGTCGCCTACCTGTCAGCCAAGGCCACCGACAACCTGGATGCCGAGATCCATGAAGGGTTCTACTACTTCGCCGCCTATTGCCTGGTATCCATCGCCTCGCTCCACTTCATGCGGCTGGACCGCAAGCGGCTGCAGACCGCAACGGTGCTCTGATACCGTCCTCCCCGAGGATCCGAAAGAGCGTCTAGCGTTCCACTCGACCCCCTTTCGTCCAGGTCGAGAAGCTGGCCGAATCAGGAGGTAGAGTAAGCGGGTCCATGAGCTCAGCCGACAGAGTCCCGACCCTGGAGGAGATCGCCGAGGCCCGTCGCCAGTTGGGCCAGCGTGTCCGGCGGACCCCGGCCTGGTGTTGGCAGGGACGGCACCTCGACCAGTCCATCGCAGGCTCCACCGACGTATTCCTGAAGCTCGAGCTCTTTCAATACGCGGGCACCTTCAAGCCGCGAGGTGCCTTGCTGAACATGTTTGGGCTGTCATCGGAGCAGCTGGCAACGGGTGTGACAACGGTCAGTGCCGGCAACCACGCGATGGCGTTGAGCTTCGCCTGTCGATCGTTGGGCAGCACCGCCAAGGTGGTCATGCCGCGCAACGCCAATCCCTACCGGGTCGAGGAGTGCAGGGAGCTGGGTGCAGAGGTCGAACTGGTACCGGACGTTCACGCGGCTTTCGACGAAGTGCGGCGCATCGAGGCCGAGGAGGGACGAGCGTTCGTCCATCCCTTCGAGGGGCCGAGGACCGCGCTGGGAACGGCCACGGTCGCCTGGGAACTGCACCGGCAGGTCGCCGATCTCGACGCCGTGGTGGTGCCGATCGGCGGCGGTGGTCTCTGTGCCGGTGTGGCCCTGGCGACGAAACTGATGCGTCCGGATTGTCTGGTTCTGGGCGTCGAGCCGCAGGGTGCCGATTCGATGCACCGCAGCTTCGCCGCCGGCAAGCCGCAGGGAATCGACGAAGTCAGGACCATCGCCGACAGCCTGGGAGCGCCACGCGCAGAACCCTACAGCTTCGGTCTCTGCCATCGGTTTGTGGACGACCTGGTGCTCGTCGACGATCGGCAGATCCGCCGGGCGATGCGACTCCTCTATGACGAGATGAAGTTGGTGGTCGAACCGGCGGGAGCCGCTGCAACCGCGGCGCTCTGCGGTCCGCTGGCAGATCGCCTGTCGGGAAAACGAGTGGGAGTGATCGTCTGTGGCAGCAATGTCGATCCCGAGACCTTTCATCGATTGATAACCTGACCCTCTGGACTCCGACACGAGCCTCGCCGGCGGAGAAACCCGCCGACCCTCCCGGTACACTCCGGTGTCCGGACTCGGTAAGGGCTATCGCCTGTCGCCTGCGGGTACCCGTTGTCTGTCGATCTCGCGAGGTCTCTACGAGGCGCTTCGGCGTTGTCTGCGGACGAAGTACAGACTCAACCCGGTCAGCGCGGCCACCAGCAGCATCAGGGCCGGCCACGGCAGGCTCGGGACGCCTCCCGCCACCTGGACGGTGACATCATCCAGCCGGGTCACATCGGGCCCCGCTCCACCTCCGGAATAGCCCCAGACGCAGATCTGGTTGAGGCTGCCACTGCCTCGCAGGTCTCCGGTCACATCGATCAGGGTCCAGTCGACACCCGGACCCGAGTCGAGGAACTGGTCCGATCCCTCGCCCTCGTAGAAAAGGTCCACGGCCTGCAGGGCTACGCCTTCCGGCTGCATGGAGTAAAAGGTGATCGACGAGACTTCCGACACATCCACCGCCGGGAAGGTCTGACACACCCTGAAGTTGCCGATGACCTCCGCCGAATAGGTACCGCTGTTGGAATCGTCATTGGTCACGAACCAGTCGGTGCTGGTCCAAGGGTCCAACGATCCGCTCTCGAACCCGGGATTCATGAGAGCATTGACGGTCCCCTCCGGGGTGTGCGGCACGAGCTCGGGCCCCGGCCCTTCGATATCCGACAGATCCACCTGGAACGAGCCGCTCTCGACCGTCTGCGCCACCGCCATACCGGCGGCCAGGATCGAGATCGCGAAGACTATTCCTACGATTCTCATCTTCATCCTCCTTCCCGGCCTCCACGGGTTCCCCAGGGAACCGACTCGAGAAACCGAAGATCAAGTTTCTGGAACAGTACCACTTTCGGCTCCAGGAACGCCTGGAACCACCCTTCGCAACCAGCACCTGGTTTCCTACGTAGAAGATTCATCACTTCTCGGAGGAAAGACCATGAGTGCGAGACTTGCCACGTTGATCGCTGTCGCTGTCGCTGCGTTCGGTGCCCCACCTGATGCCGAGAGCTCTTCGGAGTTTCGCCGCACAGTGGACGGCGAGCTTCCCGACCAGGCCTTCGGACTCTCGGTTCTGTGGGATCGAGAGCTGGGCTCCGGCTACTCCAATGTCGTGGTGGCTAACGACAAGGCGATCACCATGTTCACCGCCGGAGAGCGGGACGTCGTGGCGGCCATCGAGCCCCAGACCGGCCAGGAGATCTGGCGCTACGAGCTCGGGGAACGCTACGCCGGTCATGACGGCTCCGACGACGGCCCGCTGAGCACCCCGGCGGTCTCCGGAGACCGGGTCTTTCTCCTCAGCCCTCGTGGGCGTCTGGCGGCGCTGAATCTCACGGACGGCTCCGAGGTCTGGCGACGGGATCTCGACGAATCCAATTCCACTCCACCGTTCTACGGCTACAGCAGCTCACCCGTGACTTCGGGGGACCTGATCATCCTGGCCACTGGCGGAGACGGTCACGCGGTCACCGCCTTCGACCGCGAGACGGGACAGACGCGCTGGGCGGCGGGAAACGATGCGGTCACCTATCAGACCCCGCTGCTCTTCGAGTTCGGCGGCAGGCCGACGCTGGTGTTGGCGAGCAACCATCTTCTGCAGGGATTCGCCCCGCAGAGCGGCGAGGTCTATTTCAGCCATCGGCACACCGAGGGTGAGCAGACCGAGGAGACTGCCCATGTGATCCCGGTCGACGACGAGAGCTTCGTCGTCAACTACCAGAACGGCTCCAAGATGTACCGGTGGAACGGTGCGCAGCTCGAGGAGGCCTGGGAGAGTCGCGCCTTCGGCAACACCCTGGCCATCCCCGTGTTGTTCGAAGGGCATCTCTATGGCTTCACCGGGCGATTTCTGACCTGTGCCCGGGCTGACACGGGAGAGATCGTCTGGCGGTCGCGACCGCCGTTGGGTCGTGGCCTGGCGCTGGTCGACGACCAGCTGGCAGTGCTTTCCGCGTCCGGCGAGCTGGTCCTGATCGATCCCGACCCCGACGAGTATCGCGAAATCACGCGCGTACCCGTCTTCGAAGAGGACGACTATGCCACTGCGACCTTCGCAGAGGACACCTTCTACCTGCGCAATCTGGAGCGGATGGCAGCCGTCGGCATCGACATGTCGAAGGCCCCCCAGCTGGCAGGGATCGACGCTACCGCCTACCTGCTGGGAGAGCTGGCGGAATGGGCCACCTCGGTCGCCGAGATGCCGGAGGATCGACGGCAGGCGGCGGTGGATGCACGCTTTGCCGATGTCGAGATCAGCCCCTTCTTCGAGGGTGACAAGCTGGCCCATTTCTTCTGGCGAGGGCAGGCGGAGGATATCGGCCTGGAAGGAAACGAGGTGGTCCCGGACGCCGAGAACGGCTTCTATCATCTGCCGGGCACCGATCTGTTTCTGCGTAGTGCGGAGCTGAATCCCAAGGCCCAGCACACCTATGCGCTGACCATCGACTACGAGCAAGCCGTGCCCGATCCACGCAATCCCTTCACGGTCGACAACGGCTTCAACGTGGTGTCCGAAGTCCGCATGCCCGATTGGCCGGCCTCTCCCCATCTCGAGCCACCCGCCGAGGGTGCTCCCCGCGGCGCGCTGGACACCTTTCCCTTCCGCTCCGAGATCCTCGGCAACAGCCGACAGGTCGAGGTCTGGCGACCGGCCGGATACAACGCCGCCGCCGAGGATCGGTACCCGCTCCTGATCGTCAATCACGGTGACAATCTCATGCGCGGCAGTCTGATGCGGAACACTCTCGACAACCTGGTGGGAGAGTCGGTCGCGCCGCTGATCGCGGTCTTCGTGCCGCGCGTCGCGCCGCCCGAATATGGGGGACCGCAAGTCGACGACTACGTGAGGTTCTTGATGGAAGAGCTGGTCCCCCACATCGACTACCACTACGCCACCGACGGCCGACGCCGGGCGATCATGGGCCCGGGCTCGGCCGGCGTGACGGCCGTCTATGCCGCGCTGCAACACTCGGAGTTCTTCCAGCAGGCGGCAGCCCAGAGCTTCTACCAGATCGAGCCCGCGCAGGAGCGCTTCCCCGAGCTGATCGAGGTGACCGAACCGGGACCCGAGGCCATCTATCTGGTCTGGAGCCGCAACGATTACGACCTGGGCGACGGTCGCACAGCGGAGGACGCCACTCGCGAGCTCCTGGCGCTCCTGCGGCAACGAGACATCCCGGTGACCGAGCAGATCGCCGACTACTCGCCCGGCTGGGGTGGCTGGCGAGGACAACACGATGAGGTCCTGAAGGCGCTGTTCCCGAAGACGGAGCCGGTCGAACCGTAGGCCCCGGCCAGAGTTCTCGCCCCTGAGAAATCCGCCTCGCAGCGGGTACCGTACAATTGCGGTCCGTGCGCTCTGGCGCAGCACCGGTGCGAATCAGGAGGATGCCATTCATGGACAAGTTTCTCGGCCGCTACTCGGAACAAACCTACGCCCTGCTGCGCATCGTGGCGGGGTTCCTCTTCACCTGTCACGGAGCCAAGAAGATCCTGGGGCTCTTCGGTGGTGACGCCGGAATCAATCTCGCCTCCAAAGGAGACATCGCCGGTCTCATCGAGTTGATCGCCGGAGTCGCCATCATGCTGGGCTTCCAGACCGGTTGGGCCGCCTTCTTGAGCAGCGGCCTGATGGCTTTCGCCTACTTCCTGGCCCACCAACCGGAGGGTCTCTGGCCCATCGAGAATCGGGGTGAGCTGGCGGCTCTGTACTCGTTTCTCTTCCTGTTCATGGCCACCCGCGGCTCCGGCATCTGGAGTCTCGATCGGGCCCTAGAGCGCCGGAGATCTTGACTCAGCCGTTGGCAGATCCGTTCCTCCGAATTCGACCGGATGATCGAGGACGGGCGCTTTCGACCTCACCCAACTGAGCAACAAGTAGAATCGGCTGCCAATGGTCGCGACATGACAGACAGTGCCAAAGAGAAGCGCCGTGGCAAATCGGCCGACAGTCCCGCCGGTTACACCTCCAGAATCCGGGAGGCGGTCTCCCGGATCATCGATGACCTGCCGTCCGACGAGCCGCTGGAAGCGGCCCGCTCGGCCCGGCGGCAGCTCAAGGGACGAGAGAGTAAGAGGATCATCCAGAGCGCCCTGGAGCGTCACTTCGCCAAGGCCGAGCTAATCCCCTACCAGGCCGAGCTGATCAAGTTGCTGCAGCACCTGGAGCGGACCGGCAGAAAGATCATCATCCTCTTCGACGGCCGGGACGCTTCCGGCAAGGGCGGCACCATCCGCCGGGTCGTGCGCTACCTGAACGAGAAGCACTACCGGGTCGTGGCCTTGGGCAAGCCCACAGAGGAGCAGAAGACCGAACTCCACATGAAGCGCTACATCGAGCAGTTTCCGCATGCCGGAGAGATCGTGCTCTTCGATCGCAGCTGGTACAACCGTGCGATGGTCGAGCCGGTCATGGGCTTCTGCACGCAAAGGCAGTACCGCGATTTCATGAAACGCGTGGTGGGATACGAGGAGCGCATACTGGCCGACGGCACCACCAACCTGGTCAAACTCTACTTTTCGGTCTCCAAGAAGGAGCAGCAGCGACGATTCGAGCGTCGCCGCAACGACCCACTGCGACAATGGAAGCTGAGCGAGGTGGATCTGCAGGCGCAGGCCCTGTGGGACGAGTTCACCGAGAGGAAGTATCGCCTGCTACAGAAGTCCCATACCGAAAAGTCTCCTTGGTGGATCGTCCGCTCGGACGACAAGCACCTGGCCCGCCGGGAATCCCTGAAGCTGATCCTGAAGCTCAACCAATACCGGGGCCGCAGCCGCTCCATCGGCTTTGAGCCCAACCCGGAAATCGTCATCCCCGGAGATCGCGAGCTCAAGATCATGCGAGCCCAACGAAAGAAGCACGGGCGCTTTCTCGGTTAGGATTCCCCTACCAGTCGAACTCGTCCGAGCCGCGCCGCAGGACCCGGTCAGATGACCCTCGTATAGAGTTGCCGGCACCTCGACGACTTCAGGGAGAAACAGCATGAGAATCGTCGATCTCGAACCCGACGACAGCAACGCCATCGAACAGGCGGCGCAGCTGCTCCAGGAGGAGTTCCGCGATACCGGCTGCGTCGATTGGCAGTGCATCGAAGACGCCCGGGCCGAGGTGCTGGAATGTCTCGAGCCCGAGCGCTGCTGCCGCTTGGCCATCGACGATCAAAGAAATGTCTTGGGCTGGATCGGTGGCATTCCGAGCTACAGGGGCAAGGTCTGGGAGCTTCATCCGCTGGTGGTCCGGCGCGACAGCCAGGGAACCGGAGTCGGTCGGGCTTTGGTGCGGGATCTGGAAGAGCGCGCCCGGGAAGCTGGTGCCTGGACCGTCTGGCTCGGCTCCGACGACGAGAACGCTCGCACCAGTCTGGGGAACAGGGATCTCTACCCCGACCCGCTGGCAGACCTGGCCGATCTGCGAAACCTGGGAGGTCACCCCTACGAGTTCTATCTCGGGCTCGGCTATGAGGTCGTCGGAGTGCTGCCCGATGCCAACGGCTTCGGCAAGCCCGACATCTTTCTGGCCAAACGGGTCCGCCTTCTCGAGGAGTAGCTCGGGGAGGGGCGGCGCGGTGCGCTCCCTCACCACGGATCTACCCCGAACCTGCATTGAATTTCGCCCCTACTTCTGCGATATTGATTCCGCAACTGCCCGACCCCCGGGCACAACCCACCTGGAAGAGGCTGGACCATGACCACGACAGACATCTACGTTCCCACTGAGCGACAGCAGGCGTTCCTCGACCGGGTCGAGGACACCAAATACGATCGACAGATCATCAACGGACTCAACCCCTTTATCGAGGACCGGGCGCCCGAGGACATGAAGCACTTCTACTCGGGGGACGAGGTCGAGGCACTGGTCAATCTGCGCGGCACCGAGCGCGATGTCGAGAACCGCATGCCGGTGAAGATCACCCGCCACTTCTTCGAGCTGGCCAAGCGCAGCAAGCCCCTCCAGGTGCTGGTCAAAGCGACCCCCGACGAGACCCTGAATCTCCAGGGGTCGGAGGATCCGGGCTATCAGATGGACTACAGCCCCGTAGAGGGTCTGCTCCACAAGTACGAGATGGGGCTCATGTACGTGGTCTCGACCTGTTCGGCCCACTGCCGATTCTGCTATCGCGAGGAGCTCATCGCCCGCAAGGAGATCGAACGACAGGACGGTACCGTCGCCAAGAAGGGATTGGCCCAGATTCCCGACGTGGTGGGCTATGTGCATCGCCACAACCAGGCCGTCGAAGCCAACGGCGGCCGCCATCCCGAGACCGGTCGCGAAAAGCTGCGGGAAATCCTGCTATCGGGTGGCGATCCCATGATGCTTCCGAACAGCAAGATCGCTGCCTGGATGGCCGCCCTGGCTGAGGCCGGCATTGAGAACATTCGATTGGGCACCAAGGACATGGCCTTCTATCCCCAGCGTTTCGACAGCACGTTCCTGGCCATGCTGGACGACTTCCACCAGACCTATCCCGATGTGGGCTTCCGGCTGATGATCCATTTCAACCACCCGGACGAGTTTCTGCTGAAGGACGAAGACGGCGAGTACCGCACCAACCCCAACGGTTCGCTGATGTGGCACCCGGCCACCAAGGAGGCCATGGATGGGGTCGTCTCGCGCGGCTGGATCAACGTCGAGAATCAGGCTCCCATCATCAAGGGGATCAACGATGATGCGGATGCGCTACGCATCATGCAGCGGGAGTTGTATCACCGCGGCGTCGGTAACCACTACTTCTTCTGCGGCCGCGACATCGTCGCCTACCGGGCATTCAACATTCCCATAGAAGAGGCCTGGCAGATCCTCAACGACTCGCAGAAGGGCCTGTCGGGGGTGGAGAACCACGCCAGGCTGTCCATCACCCACTACAAGGGCAAGACCGAGGTGGCCGCCGTCACCAACGAGCCGATCCCGGGAATTCCAGGTACCGAGAACGGTTTCCTGATCTTCAAGAATCTGCGCAACGCCCTGGATGCGCCGGACCGCGGCAAGGTCTGCATCGTCGGACGCAACCCGGAGGCCATCTGGTTCGACGACTATGAGGACCGGGTGATCTTCGACGAGGTGGGGCTCTACGACTATGCCCGCGTCGAGGCGCTGAGCAAGGCGGAGCAGTCGGCCTAGAATCCTCTCGCTGCGCCTCTATCCCATCTCCCGACCCGAGGCGCGGGCCACCTCCTCGCGGGCGGCGAGGATGAGGGCCGTCTTGGTCTCGAAGAGCTCGTTCTCGAGACCGACCGGGTACTGGTGGGGATGCAGAAATCGCTGGATACTGGGATGGAGCCGAGCCAGCTGTTGCCGCGCGATGCTGCGGGCCACAGCCGGCTCAGGGGCCTCGTAGGAAACTTCTCCGTGCCGGACGACCGGAATCAGTAGATCCTCGAAGGCGGATCCGGCCCTGATCGCCCGACGCCGAGTGCTGTCCATCGGATCCACCAGGAAATACGGCTCCTGTGGCGGATGTCTTTCGTCGTAGATCATGTCGGCGACGAATCCGTGCTCGTCCGAGAAGCGACGCACCTGACACAGACCCGGAGTATTGACTTTGACCGCTTGCTCCGAGAGCTTGATCTTAGGCTCCCACAGGCCGTCCTTTCGGCGTATGGCGGCCAGCTTGTAGATAGCACCCAGGGCCGGCTGATCGAAGGAGGTGACGAGCTCGGTACCGACACCCCAGACATCGATGGCTGCACCCTGGTCCTTGAGGCTGGTGACTACCTCTTCATTGAGATCGTTACTGGCCACGATGAGGGTGTCCTGGAAGCCGCCCTGGTCCAGAATCTTCCGCGCCTCGATGCTCAGGTAGGCAAGGTCGCCGGAGTCCAGGCGAATACCCACCAGCCGGTTGCCCCGTTCGCGAAGCCTGGCTCCCACCTCCACCGCGTGTCTGACACCCTGCAGGGTGTCGTAGGTGTCTACGAGCAGGATGCAGTTGTTGGGCATGGCACCGGCGTAGGCGAGAAAAGCCTCCAGCTCGGAGTCGAAGGTCATCACCCAGCTGTGGGCGTGAGTGCCACGCGCCGGGATGCCGAATTCGCGGGCCGCCAGAACGTTCGAGGTGGAGTCACAGCCGCCGATGAAGGCGGCGCGGCTGGCCGCCATCGCCCCATCGAATCCCTGGGCCCGGCGCAAGCCGAACTCGATCACCGGGTCCCCCTGTGCCGCGGCGCAGATGCGAGAGGCCTTGGTGGCGATCAGGGTCTGGAAGTTGATCATGTTGAGCAAGGGAGTCTCCAGCAGCTGGCACTGCAGCAGCGGACCACGGATCCGCAGCAGCGGCTCGTGGGGAAACATCGCCGTGCCCTCGGGTACCGCGTCGATGTCGCAGGTCAGCTCGAGCCGCCGGAGGAAGTCGAGAAACTCCCCGCAGAAGAGCGGGCGACCGTCATTGCCCTCGAGGCCTGCCAGATAGGCCAGGTCCTGGTCGTCGAACCGGTAGCCCTGCAGGTACTCCAGAACGTAGCCAAGCCCGCAGGCGATGGCGTAGCCGCCTGCGAAGGGGTTGTGGCGAAAGGAGAGGTTGAAGGCGCCTTCGGTCTCGAGCTCACCGGTCTGCCAATAGCCGTAGGCCATGGTGAGCTGGTACAGATCGGTGAGCAGCGCGCCCGAGCGCCCGGGTACGTTGGCGGTGAGATCGGACTTTCTCATCTGTCTGATTCTAGCGACTCTCACCTGGCCGTGGTTTCCTCGTCATGGTCTGGACAGCGCAGTCGGCCGAGAGTAGTGTCGAGGCCCAGAACCGCGAAAGGAGGAACTCTGATGAAGAGAGGATCTTTACTGCTGCTTTGTTCCCTACTACTGGCCGGTGTGGCGGGAATTGCTTTTGCAGACACCGCCAGCGAGGTCGAGTCGACCATCCTCGAGAACTTCTACTATATGAAGGAGACGCTGACGAATCGACCGGACAACTACTCCAAGGAGGGAGCTATCGAATTCTGGTCCATCGGCGGCTTGATGCAGGACATCGCACCGTATGGAACCCTGGCGGAATTCGACCTGTGGGACATCCAACCGAAGCACATCGTCGTCATACCGCTAGTCGAGGGGCAAGCTGCTGTCGCTCACTTCTATATGGAAGGCGTGCTCAAGGCCAAGGGATTCGAAGCGGTCTCCGACTACAAGACCCGCGTGACCCAGGTGTTCGTGAACGAGAGCGGTACTTGGAAGATACGTGCCGCCCACTGGTCCCCGCTGGTCGGAGGCTCGGGCACCCAGCGGACTATTCTGCAAGAGTAGCGAACCTGCGAAGGCGGGAGCGAGATCCGGACCTCCTCAGTGATCGGCAGGGGGCGGCGATTCCTCTTCGGGCCGACAGCCGGCCGCCGTCGCCCCTGCGGGCCCTGAGACCGTGCACACCAGACGGGTCACCGGCTCGAGAATCACCAGCTCGGTCTGCCCGTGGGACTCGCCGGCTCCTTCGAGGCGTGCCAACTGTTGCTGCAACCATCCGTCCTCGGGTAGACGTCCCGCGCCACCGGCCGTCAAACCCGCGAGACCGACCGCGGCGACCTCGGACAGGGCAGCGGACATGGGCTCGATTTCGGCCAGACCCGGCGAGGAGTCGATCGTCGGCAGGAGCCTGGCGTGATTCTCACGCCAGCTAGTGAGCTGGGCGGCGGCCTTCTCCATCTCCTGCCGGTTGTCGAATCCGCCCTCCAGCAGCCGGTCGACCGTCCAGCGGAACTGCCGCGCCGGGATGGCGTCGGGCCATGCCGCATCAACCATCCGTGTCAGGGGCGAGAACTGGGTGTGCTTCTTGAGCCGACCCCGGTTGTAGACCTTGACCGGCTCGATAGCGCCCAGGAGCACCTCCAGCGGTTCAATATCCCGGCACTGACAGAGCCGTCGGAGCATCACCGGACGATTGCGCTCGTGCTGGAGCCCGACCTCCTCCAGCCGACGGCTGGTGACGTCGAGGCGCCGATACATGTCCTCGAGGTCCCGCACGTCTCCGGACGACCAGAACCGCTCGGCAATGGCCGCGGTGCGTGGCCAGATCCGGGAATCGACGGTCTCGGGCGACACGTACTCGGCCCACATCGTCGCCTCTCCGCCGTAGATCAACGCCGCCTGCTCCGGCGTCAGATCCGAATCCGCCGGCAATGGATCGTTCAAGTAGTGGTCAGCGGTCGGGTGGATCAGATCGATGTAGTAGCCGTTCGAAAGGATTCCCGGGTAGCCGAGCCTCGCGGCTTCGAAGAGCGACTCTCGGCCGCGCCACGACTGGATCATGATCGACCTCGGCAGCCCCTCCTGGAAGATCTCGTCCCAGCCCACCATCCGCTTGCCGTAGCGGGTGAGAATATCCAGAACTCGCTCGTTGAAGTAGCGCTGCAGCGACAGGACATCCTTGTAGCCGTTTTTCTTCATGAAGGCGACGATCTCGGGATTGGCCCGCCAGCGGTTGCCGTTGTTCTCGTCGCCGCCGATGTGCAGGAACTCGTCATCGAAGAGCTGGGACATCTCGGCGAAGAAGCTGTCGAGAAAGGTGTAGGTCTCCTCGAGGATCGGATTGACGGTCGGATCGAAGATCCCCCAGCTGCGCTCGATCTCGTACGGGCCGGGGGCGCTGCCGAGCTCCGGATGCGCCGTCAGCCAGGCCGAGCCGTGACCGGGCAGATCGAACTCTGGCACCACCCGGATGCCGCGATCGGCGGCGTAGTCCTGGACCTCGCGGATCTGTTGCTGCGTGTAGTAGTCCCCATCGGAGCCCAGCTCGTGCAGCTTCGGCTGCGAGTGGCTCTCGACTCGAAAGCCCTGATCGTCCACCAGATGCCAGTGCATCACGTTGAGCTTGACCGCGGCCATGCCGTCCAGATTGCGCAGGATCATGGCCAGCGGCATGAAGTGCCGGCTGGAATCGATCATCAGCCCTCGCCAGGGGAACCGCGGCTCATCGACGACCTCAACGACCGGCAGGCGGACGCCCGCCTCATCGAGGGTGAGCAGCTGCAGGAACGTCTCCAGACCTCGAAGAGCTCCGATGTCGGTGGCCGCCTCGAGCCGCACGCTGTCGGTCGACACCGTCAGGCGGTAGCTCTCGTCCTCCCCCAACTTCAGCTCACCCGCGCGGTCCGACGTCACCGACATCGGTGTCCCCTGCCGCGCATCCAGATCCAGAAAGACCTCGTTGGCGAAGAAGAGGGTCGAGCGGTCCGCGAGTCGGCGAAGCATCCGGCGCACGCCCCGATGGAGTCTCGGTGTCGCACCGTCGCCATCGACGGACACCGTGAATTCGAGGTCGACTACGAAGTGTCCAGTACCGATCTCTAGCGATGCGGGTACCGGCATCAGATTCAAGGTCGGCTCCTGTTCGGCCAGCATCGGCGCTGCCGTCAGGGTCGTTACCAACAAAAGAATGGATCGGTCCAAGCTCTTCATCTTCCCCCCTGTTCACGGGACCTTCTGCTCTACCGCGGATCTACTCTCTCACGGTGCTGGCGGGACGACCGGCCCCGCCATACCTAGCCTCTGGCGACCATCTAACTCGACCACGGCAGCAGTACCTCCACCACATACTCCTCGAAGCCTGGCTCATCGACGATGAAGTCCGGCCGGTGCATGGCCTCGGCACAGCTCACCTCCAGGTCCTCGACGCCGCCGGCGTCCAGAAAGTCCGCCCAGATCTGGTGAACGCACTGCCAGCTGTTCTCGAGATCGAACGGACCGTGCTGCCCCTCTGCGAGCACCAGGTGATAGCTGTTCGGGAACAGGGCTCTCGCCTCTTCCCCATATTCGGCCGGCGTCACCGGGTCGAGGGCACCGGATAGAAACAGCGCGGGGACCGGCAGCGGCCTCGGCCTTTCGACACCGAACCGGGGCAGTGCCTGGTGGGGCCAGTGGGCACAACCCTGGAGCTGCTGTTCTAGGCGATAGTTGCCGACGACCGTCTCCCGGCCGCGGGCCAATGCCTCTTCGACATCGAAATCCATGTGCTCCGAGCATTGGACAGTCAAGACCAACCCGTGGGCGAGGCCGGTTCGAAAGGAGCGCTCGATCATCACCGCCAGTGTCACCAGGGGTCGCCAGTCCTCTGTCACCTCGATTCTGTGCAACGCCCAGGGAAGGGCTCGAGAGGTATAGGTGTAATACAGGATCAGCCGCAGCTGTTCCGTCAGCCAGTCCCTTCCCACATCGATGGTCAAGGACTTCTCGGTCGCCGCGGGATCGACCATCTCCACCCGTAGTGGACCCTCGGCCAGGCGCGACAGGGCGCTACGCGTCATGGTCTGCAGATCCGGAGCGATGGACCGGCACTCAGGCTCGGCCGCACAGAAGGCTGCCAGACCGGCAAGAGTCCGATCTGTCCACAGGCCCCGTTCGGCCAGATTCGATCGTGTCGGCGAGTGCATGCCGATGCCGAAGAGGCTGCGAGTGCTCTGCGGGTGTCGCTGAGCGAAGGTCATCATCGACCAGGTACCGTAGGAGCCGCCGCGGATATTGATGGTTCCGTAGCCCAAATGCTGGCGAATCTCTTCGATGTCATCGACGAAGTGCTCGGTGGTGTAGAGGCTCAGGTCGGTGGTCTGGGCCAGCTCCGCGGCACAGGAAGTGACCAGATCGACGGGGAAGATCTCGCGTAGCTCTCCTTCGTGGAATTCGGCGTCCCAGGCGCACTGGAGTGGGTTCGACTTCCCGGTGCCCCGCTGGTCGACCAGCACGATGTCCCGCTGACGAACCGGACCTGCATAGACACTGGCGGCCGCCCGTCGAGTCGCCGCGCCCCCGGGGCCACCCTCGAAGACGAACACCGCGTCTTGCGGTGGCGAAGTCGACTTGGCGGGTACCACCACCACGTTGAGTCCGATCTGCCGGCCATTCGTGTTCTGGCGATTCTCCTGCACCTCGAGGGTGCCGCAGAGCAGCCTCTCGTCAACACCTGGAAGCTCGCAGGGCTCGAGCATCGGTAGTCGGGCGTGGGCCAGGGCCGCCCAGTCGGGCTCGACGGCGTCGCCGGAGACTTCGGTCGTGGAACTAGGCTGCGAGGCACAGCCGCCCAGGAGGCCCCCCAGGACCAAGAACAAGAGAGCGCAAGGGTGGCGATTCATTGGGCCGAGAGTACCAGCCCCGGCAACGGACCCTGAGCCCAAGGTCGGCGAAGCGCTATGGGCTGTCGCCAGCAGGCTCAGCGGCCTCGGGTCGCTCCAACAGCCCGGCCAGGAACTGTGGATATCGCCAGTTCCAGATTCCGGCTCCACGCTGAGTCTCCTGGACCCAGGCACCACGGAAGTGGATGAAGAACGAGAGAGCCACCAACAACCCGATGGCCGCCGTCTTCCAGGGGGCCCAGGACGCCCGTCCCTGGCGCAGATCGGATCGCAGAGCTGCGGCACCGAGGACCGCCAGGAGAAACAGCCAGGGCAAGAGATCCGACATCAGACGGGGCCCGAAGCTCTGACCTCCCCACCAGTTGCGAAAGAGGCTCACCAGCTGCCAATGAGCCAGGCAGACTCCGAGGGCCGTGACGGCCAGGGCCCGATCGGGAAGCGAGCGCCACCGGCGAAGCACCGTCCAGAGGATCACTCCTACCAGCGGCACGTAGACGAGAAGGCCACGGCCCGGGCTGATCAGTGTCCCGGCCAGGGCCTCGGGATAGCTGGTGAGCAGCAAGCCCCCTGCCAAGCGACCCGACTCGAGATGGCTGGAAAGGAAGTAGGGCGGTACCAGCGAGCCGTAGGTTCGATAGGCGTAGATGGCGAACAGCGACGCCCAGACGGCTCCGGTGGTGAGGTATGGCAACAGAAATCGTCGCCTTCGTGCCAAGAGATAGACGGTCACACCGATGATGGCCAGACTGAGGGGCGGTCGACAGAAGTACGCCCAACAGAGGAGGGTCGAGCGCGCCAGGTAGGCGACCCAGCGCTCTCGCCAACGAGGCACTACCAGGATCCAGATCGCTAGCGACAACAAGAGGGTGGCCCAGACATGGGACCAGAACGGTCGCGACATAACGCTCAGGATCTGGGATCCGAAGGCGAAAGCGAAGGTGAGGCCCAGGGCCCACCCGGGCGGTACCCAGACGCGGGCGATCAGGAAGAGGACCGCGCAGAGTGTCGCCGCCAGAATGGCCGCCACGAATCGCAGAATCCTCTGCTCGTTGTGTCCCAGGTACCTGCCCGCCCCATCCATCGGCGCCACACCGGCCAGCTCGAAAAGGCCCACGAACGGGGCGTTGAGCACCGCGGGAGCGGCGGCGAAGAAATGGTAGGTCTTGTCACCCACCGGACGCAGAGTGTAGATCTGGCGTGCCCTCGCAGATCGCGCGAAGGTCTCGGGCAGGGCCACCGTGCCGGAGTGCAGGACCGAATGGCTGACCACGCTGAGAAACTTGGAGTCCAGCAGCTGGTGGACCGGAGCGGCCCGAAAGACCGTGAAGCAAAGCAGGAAGACCAGCACCATCATCAGCCGGTCGCCCGAGCGAACCGTAGCGGCGTCGTCCGCTCCCTCCGTGGGCCTCAGATACGAGACCCAAAGATGGCGACTCGACGCGGCCAACAGCAGGAGAAGCAGCGGTCCCAGCAGCAGGTACACCACCGGAGTCCAGCGATAGCCATTCCCCAGGGGCTGCCGGGATACCTCCTCGATCGAGACCGCGGAGCGATTCCGATTCCACAGCGCCAGGCGAAGCTTTGCAGGAAGATCTCGCGAGTCCAGAATGACCCTGAGGCTGGTGGATTCGGTCCGCGGCGGAAATCGTTGCAGCCGCACTACCGAGCCGCTCTCTCGATCCTTGAGCTGCAGGCTGAATCCGGGACCCGCTGCAGCCCGCAAGGTGAGAATCGCGCTACTCCCCTCCTCGAGCCTGATCGGTGAGAGGGATCGACGACCGGCTCGTCCATCCTCGGGGGGGACCTCCATCGGACCCGAGAGGGTTTCGATCTCTCCGTACGCAAAGGGCTCGAGCCAGAACCTCGGGGGCAGGAAGAACAGGCCGACGATCCAGAGCGCCAGAATCCCTGCCAGCGTCCAGGCCAGCGGTCCGACTCCCCTCCTCTGGGTGGACGAGCTCAATCGAGATACCCCAGGGCCCGTAGCTCCTCCGCCACCTCCTCGGTCAACTCCACCCCGGTCTCCGCCGGCCTGGTTTCGAGGCCGGCCAGGCGGTCCCGGAGCCGCCGCTCGAGCTCGGCTACCACTGCCGTCTCTTCTGCTGCCAGATCCTCTCGCTCCAAGGGATCGGCGGAGAGATCGAACAGCCTCTTGTGACCCGATCTGGGATCCAGAATGAGCTTGTACGGCCAGTAGATCAGAGCCCTGTGCTCCCTTCCCCACAGGGTGTTCTGAGCCAGGATCTCTTGTCGCTCCCAGCCCTTCCCAGCCCGCAGATTCTGCCACCGGGAAGAGCCGGCGAGATCCTCCGGCAGGGGCAATCCGAGCGCCTCGCCCAGGGTGGGCATCAGGTCGACGAGAGAGATGGGAGTGGCTACGCGCCCGGCCTCCAGCCCCGGAGCCCACAGCACCAGGGGCACCCGCAGGACCTCCTGGTACATGGAGTGACCATGCTCGAAACCACCGTGATCGAAGAGCTCCTCACCGTGATCGGAGGTCAGGACCACCAAGGTCCGCGCCAGCAGACCCGACTCGTCGAGGTGGCGCAATAGCCTGCCCAACTCGCGATCGAGTCCGGCGATCTCCTCGTCGTAGCGGGCCGTCAGCGTCGACCGGTCGAGCTCGTTCAGCGTTTCCAGCTGATCGACGATCCTCTTGCGACCCCGCGGCTGCACCGCCTCGGCGGAAACCTCGCCAAACCGACCCAGGAGGTCCTCGGGAGGCTCGTAGGGCAGGTGAGGATCGATGAAGTGGACCATCAGAAAAAAGGACTGGCGGTCCATCTCATTGAGCCAGGCCCTCGTCTCGTCGACGACGGCTGCGGCTCTTCTGCCCTTCTCGTAGTCGTAGTGATCGAACCCCCGCGCCACCCCGAAGTGGGGCCGCAGGAAGGCGTTGTTGACGATGGCCGCCGTGGCGAAACCCTCCCCCTGTAGCAGCTCGGGAAGAGTTCTCGCCGCCGGGCTCAAGGGAGCCCGGCGCCACTTCTTACCGCCCTCCGGTGCTCGGACGCCCGCGGCGTGCTGGGCGGGCCAGAGCCCGGTGAGCACCGATCCGAAGGTCGGCAGGGTCCACGAAGAGGTGGCGAGAGCGTGCTCGAAAACAAGCCCCCGTGAAGCCCATTGCGCCAGCTCTGGCGAAGTCGGCCTGGTGTAGCCATAGAAGCTCAAGTGATCCGCCCGCAGCGTGTCGACTACGATCAGCAACACATTGTCCACTTGTTGCCGGGCGCAACCCGGCGCCAAGAGCAGGAAAAGCAAGAGGGACCACTGGTGTCTCGGAGCTCTCATGATCGGGGAATCGCCGGGCGTCGCGGATCGTCCGGCATCATAGCAATCGGTTCCCGTCGGCCGGCTCAGTAGAATCGCCCCTGATGACGGCTCTCACCCAGCGCCTTCCCCTTCTACTCCTGGTTCTACTGGGACTGGTCGTCATCGGTCTCGATCTGGGCGGCAGTAGCCTGCACAACCAGGACGAGGCTCTGCACGCGGTGATCGCTCGCGAGGCGGCATCCGACGGAAACTGGCTGCCCCTGACCTATATGGGTCGCCCCTACTACAACAAACCCCCTCTCAGGATCTGGCTCACCGCCCTGACCTTCAAGGCGGCCGGGGTGAGTGAATGGACCGTCCGCCTGTGGTCCGGAGTCTTCGGCCTGGCGACGGTTGTCGTCCTCTATCTTCTGGGGCGGCGGCTCTATGGCGAGCGCACCGGTCTCCTGGCGGCGCTGATCTTGCTGACCTCGCACCAGTACATCTACAACCACTGCGTGCGGACCGGTGAGACCGATTCGATGCTCATCTTCTGCTGGACCAGCGGTCTGCTGCTGCTGCAGCTCGCCACCACGGAGGGGAACCGCAAGCTGCTCTATCTCTCGGCCGTGGCATTGGGACTGTGCGGCATGGTCAAACACCTGGGATTCATTCCCATCGTCCTGCTCATCGCCATCGGTTACTTGCTCCTCTCTGGCGCGCTGCGCACGTTTCCGTGGCGCGCCTGGTTGGCCGCCTTGGGGATGCTCCTGGCCATAGCTCTGCCCTGGCATCTGATGATGTGGGCCGTCGAGGGTCGCCCTTTCGTCCAGAAGTACCTCCTCGGAGAGGTGGTGAAGAAACGATTGGAGGCCCGGGGTGGCGGTCCCGGCTCACTACCCACCGGCACCTGGTCTTCCTTTGCGACCCTGGCGCGTGGGTTCTTCCCCTGGTCCTGTCTGCTGCCCTTCGCCATTCTGGCAGTGCCGCGGGGAGCGGAGCTCCGCCGACGCTGGCTGATGCCCCTCCTCTGGCTGGGCGTGGCCATGGGGGTCACCGTGCTCAGTGGGCGCAAGTTCTCCTGGTACGTCCTGCCGGCCCTGCCGGCGGCGGCGATCCTGGTGGCGGGACTCCTGGATCGTTTCCTCGCTGACACGTCGTCCCTCTGGCTCCGGTTTTCGGTGGCGGTCGGCGCCCTGGTGGCCCTGACCTCGCTGACCAACGCCGCCCGGCACAACCCCTTCGGGGTCATGGCGAGGGACGCCATGCTCTCGGTCCACTTCCTCGGCCGACTACGCGGCCCGGACGTCCCTGCCTGGGCAAGTCTGGGGATCCTGGCCCTGCTCCTGGCGCTGGTCGGAGTTGCCTACCGACTGGCGGGCCTTCTGGCGCCTTCCAAGGCTCTACGCAGAAGCGGACGCTGGGCGACAGTGGCTGCCCTCGTCTGTTTGGCTCTCCACACCGTCATCGTGCCGCTTCAGTTCCGTCGGACCCGGCTGCCCCTGGACCAGATCTCGAGCGCCGCTCAGTCCCACTTGGCGCCGGGTGAGCCGCTCAACGTCATGCTGCCGAATCGGAAGAGACGAAACCCGCGGTTCAACTACTACCTGGGAGGCCTGGATCTGCGGAGGGTGAACTCCGAGGATCTGGCAACGGACGTACCGGCCGGTCAACTGCTGTTGACCGATGTGGCCAGCATGGAGTCGCTGCAGGAGGCCAGAGCGGAGCTGGCTTCGACCGGCGAGCCCTTGGCCCAAGCGCGGGGACTGCTGCTGCTCCGTCTCCCGTAAGGAGACCAGGGTCTACCGACGCCCGATCCGCTGGGCTGCCCGCATCAGCTCCTGAGCCGCCTTGCCCTGGCCCGTGAAATCCGTCAGCCGACCCTTTTCGAACCGTATGGACCCGGTCAGCAGGGCTACCAGGGGCTCGGCGCGACCGGTCACCAGCCGCTCCCATACCCTGCCACGAGCCGATAGCACGAAGCGGGCGCTCGCCAGATCCTCTGGGGTGGCAGTGCGCGCGGTCCTACAGCTCCCGGCCTCCAGATCCAGAAAGATGCTCTTCTCCTTTGCCGGGTCACGGTCGCGCAACCGGAAACAGATCGAACCGTGCCAGTCCGCCGCAGCGGCGCGATAGCTGTCGCTGCGATTGAGCTCGTCTCCCCAGGCCCGCGCCCAATCGGCGCTGAAAAGATCGCTGGACATGGTGGCCCAGTTTTACCAGCCCACAGCTTTCGTGGAAAGCCGGATTGCGGCGATTCGAGATCGGTTGGCGGTCGCGGTAGACTTGCCGGCATCCAGAAAAAACTCGAGGAGGAGCAGGCGATGACCGAAGAGCAAGCAACCCAGAAGAAGGGCCTGGGCCCGTTAGCGTGGATCGCCATCGGTTGCGGTGTGCTGATCGTGATCGCATTCATCGTCATGTCGGCAGGCCTGTGGTTTGGCGGCAAGATGGTCAAGAACGTCGTCGAGGATCTCGAAGACAACCCGGCCAAGACCATCGCCAAGGGAATCGTCATGGCCAACCCGGACCTGGAGATGGTGGAGTCCGACGACAACGAGGGCACGATCACCGTTCGCAACAAGGAGACCGGCGAGGTGGCCACCTTCGACTACTCGCAGATTCAGGAGGGCAGGCTGAGCTTCGAGACCGCCGAGGGCTCCATGACCTTCGACGCCCAAGGCGGCGAGGACGGCTCGATCATTACCATGGAGACCGATGAAGGGGTCTCCAAGTGGGGCGCTGGAGAGGTACCGGATTGGCTGCCCGAGTATCCCAACGCCGAGGATCAACAGGTCGCTTTCAGCCAGAAGGGCGCCGACTCCCAAAGCGGCGCCCTGGGATTCAGCACCAGCGACGACCTGTCCCAGGTCCTGGCCTTTTTCTCGCAGGCGCTGACCGAAGACGGCTTCGAGGTCACCGAGAACACCACCTCCAAGGGGGGTCAGATCGAGTCTGCGGTCCTGATGGCAACGACAGATGAGGGCAAGCGGCACGTGCAGGTCGTGGCCACGCCCCAGGAGGGCAAGACCCAGGTCTCTCTCTCGTATGGCGCCAATCTCTGATGGCTGAAGCGACCCGATTGCCGACCCTGAGGGTCGCGCCCGAGGCCATCGCCTCGCGAGTCCTGGTGGTCGGGGATCCGGCGCGCGCCGCCGCCGCAGCCTCCCTGCTGGATTCCGTCGAGCAGGTGGGGAGCAACCGGGAGTTCGTCACCTACACCGGCAGCCGAGGCGATCAGTCGATCTCCGTCTGCTCCCACGGGGTGGGCAGCGCCGGCGCCGGCATCTGCTTCGAAGAGCTGGCGCGGGCGGACAGCCGGGTCCTGCTGAGGGCCGGCACCTGCGGCGCGGTCCAGGAAGATATCGCCGACGGCGATCTGGTGATCGCCTCGGGTGCGGTTCGCGATGAGGGTCTGACTCCCCGTCTGGTTCCACCAGGGTATCCAGCGGTAGCCGATCACCAGGTCGTCGCGGCCCTCGAGCGGGTGGCGGCGAGACGTCGCCTCCGATGGCGCACCGGCCTGGCACTCTGCACCGATCTGTTCTACCCGTCAGCGGCCCTGGGTCTCGATTGGCGGCCATGGCAGAACAGCCGGGTTCAGGCCGTCGAAATGGAGCTGGCGCCGCTGTTTGTCGTCTCCACCCTGCACGGCATCAGGGCTGGAGGCATTCTGACCGTCGACGGCAACCCGACCCGATCGGCAGAGGATATGAGCGACTACGACCCCTACCGCAGGGTGGTCGAGGAAGGGGTCTCCAGGATGCTCGAGATCGCCATCGAAGCCCTGGCAGAGATCGAGGAGGCGGCATGAGGACACAAGTCGGTCTGGCAACTGGAGTGCTGCTCACCTGCCTCCTGGCGGGTTGCGGTGGCTCGGACCCTCCATCGGCGCCTGCCGGGCCGCGATTCGTCTATGTCTCGCCGGATCCCCTCGGTATCAACCCCTTTCTGGCGATGGGACAGACCGGTATCGAACGGGCCGCAGCCAGACACGGTGCCGAGGCTGTGGTTCTGGAGAGCGAAGATCCGACCACCCGGATGGAGAACGTCCGGGCGGCCGTGGACGAGGGTGCCACCCTGGTAGTGGTCCTGGGCTTCGAGTTCAACGACATCATCGTCGAAGTCGCCAGGGAATCTCCGCAGGTCGAGTTCGTGGTCGTCGACCAGTGCATTGCGGAGGCCCCAGCCAACGTCCACTGTGCGGTCTTTCGGGAGTTCGAGGCCTCGTTCTTGATCGGCGCCATCGCCGCCAGCCTTACCGAGACAAGTCATGTCGGCGTCGTCGGTACCGCCGACATCCCCTTTTTGCATCGCTACACCGAGGGCTTCGCAGCCGGCGCTCGTCACCTGCGACCCGAGGTTCAGGTATCGATTCGGTGGGTCGGTGGTGAGAATCCGTTCGCCGACCCCGTGCGGGCCAAGGAACAGGCCCTGGGTCTCGCCGCAGACGGAGCGGACCACATCTTCGCCGCCTCCGCCGCCGGCAACCTGGGCATCTTCGAAGCGGCCCGTGAGAACGACTTCCGGGCCTTCGGCCTCGACGTCGATCAGTGCCCTGCCGCGCCGGGTTTCATCGTCGATAACCTGATCAAGCGGGTCGACCTGGTCGTCGAGAGAATGGTCGACAGTGTCATGGCCGGCACGAATGAGCCGATGACGGTTTTCGGTCTGGGCTCTGGAGGCCTCGATCTCGGTGCCTTGAGCGGTCAGACGGATCCCCCCAGCCCCTGTTTGATCTTCGACCATCCACAGATCATGCAGGAGATTCGAGCGCTGGCCCAACAGATCATCGAGGGTCAGATCGGTATCGAGGACCCCATGGGCCTCGTCTGAGACCAGCAGCATGCCTCCAGCCCTGGAGCTTCGTCAGATAACCAAGCGTTTCGGCGATGTGGTCGCCAACGACGGAATCAGTCTGGCCGTGGATCCAGGAGAGATCCGCGCTCTGGTAGGCGAGAATGGCGCCGGCAAGTCGACCCTGATGAACGTCCTCTACGGGTTGATTCAGCCCGACGCAGGGAAGATCTTCATCCACGGGGAGCAGCGGAGTTTTCATTCGCCGCTGGATGCCATCCGGTCCGGCCTCGGCATGGTGCACCAGCATTTCATGCTCTTTCCCAGTCTGTCGGTGGCCGAGAACGTGGTCTTCGGTCACGAGCCCAACCGACGCGGATTCCTCGACAGAGCTGCGGCCGAGTCGCAGGTCGCCGACCTAGCTCGCCGCTACGGCCTCGAGGTCGAGCCCAGCACCCAGGTCACCGGACTGCCGGTAGGAGTGCGTCAGAGGGTCGAGATCCTCAAGATGCTCTATCGTGGCGCCGAGATCCTGATTCTCGATGAGCCCACCGCAGTGCTGACTCCGCAGGAAAGGGACGCACTGTTTCGGGTGCTGAAGAACCTGGCGGCCAGCGGCAAGACGGTGATCTTCATCACCCACAAGATGCCCGAGGTCCTGGCTCTGGCGGACACCGCCACCGCTCTGCGGGACGGTGCGGTGACGGGCACCGTCCAAACTGCAGAGTCCTCGGCAGCTCAGATCTGTCGCCTCATGGTCGGGCGTGATGTGGAGTTGCAGATCGACAAAGAACCGGCCGTCAACCTCGGTGCGGAGGTGTTGTCGATCCGGGGTCTCTCGGTTCCGAGTCAGGTCCAGCGGCCGGCAGTGGGCGATCTGGATCTACAGGTCTCGGCCCGGGAGATCGTCGGGATTGCCGGCGCCGCCGGCAATGGACAGACCGAACTGGTCGAAGCTCTGACGGGAGGCCGTGAGGTCAGCGCCGGGCTGATCGAATTGCGAGGCCAGGAGATCACCGATCTGGATGTCGAGGGGCGCCGACAGGCGGGTATGAGTCACATTCCAGAGGATCGCGATGGTGACGGCCTGGCCCTCGAGGCCTCAGTCGCGGACAACCTGCTGATGGGTTACGAGAATCGGCCGCCCTTCGCCCGACGAGGCATCCTGTCGAAGACCGCCTGCAGAGATCACACCGAGAGGCTTCTGCGAGGTTTCGCCGTCAAGGTGCCCGCCAGTGAAGCCACTGCCGCGCAGCTTTCCGGTGGGAATCGGCAGAAGCTGGTGGTGGGCCGGGAGCTGACCCACAGGGCGAAGGTTCTGATCGCCGAGCAACCGACTCGGGGTGTCGATATCGGGGCTACCGAACAGATCTACCAGCTGCTGATCGAGTACCGCGACGCGGGCAACGCGATTCTCCTGGTCTCCACCGATCTGACGGAGATCCTGGCGCTGGCGGACCGGATCGTCGTCATGTTCGAGGGCCGGATCGTCGGCGAGGTCCCCGCACCCGAGGCCACCGAAGAGGGTCTGGGACTGCTCATGGCTGGAGGCGGACCGACCTGATGCGACGAGCCCTGGCACCTCTTCTGGCCATCCTTGGCGCTCTGGGTCTGGGCGCCGTGCTGATGCTGATCACCGGCCACGATCCCTTCGAGGCCTACGCCGCCATGGTACAAGGAGCCTTCGGCGGCCGCCGCGGCGCCAATCTGGCGGCGACCCTCAACCGCGCCACACCGATCATCGGCATGGGTCTGGCCGCGGCTTTGGCCTTCCGGGCCGGCTTCTTCAACATCGGAGGTGAAGGGCAGCTCGTCCTGGGCGGTCTATCCGCCGCCTTGGTCGCCCTCTATGCTCCCGGGCCTCCGACTCTCGTCATCACACTCTCCGTGCTGGCTGCAATTCTGGTCGGCGGTGCCTGGGCGGCACTGGCAGCCTTCTTCGACTTTCGATTCGGCATGCCGCTGCTGATCAGCACACTGTTGATGATCTACCCGGCGCGGCTTTTGGCGTCCTATGTGGTCAGTCACCCGCTAAGGGACGTGGCGTCCGGAATGACCCAGTCACCTCGGATCGCGGCCGATACCGTGCTCCCCAAACTCGCCGGGTCTCGCCTCGGCTCGGGTCTGATCGTCGTCATGATTCTGGTTCTCGTTGCCCAATGGCTCCTGGGTCGAACCCGGTTCGGCTACCAGATGCGGATGACGGGGTTGAATCGTAGCTTCGCTCGCTACGGTGGCATCGATGATCAGAAACTCGGCTACCGAGTCATGTTCTTGAGCGGCGCCACCGCGGGCCTGGTGGGTGCGGTCCAGGTCCTGGGAGTGCACCATCGATTCATCGACGGCTCCTTGACCCAACCCCTCTACGCCTGGGTCGGCATCATGGTCGCCCTGCTGGCCGCTTCTCGACCCCTGGCCGTGCTCCTGGCGGGCTTCTTCTTCGCTGCGGTGCAGACCGGCGGCTTCGGCATGGAGCGGGCCACCGAGGTGCCGCGGGAGATCTCTCAGGTCCTGCAGGCTCTGATCATCCTCCTGGTGGCCGCTCGCGCACGTCTCGAGCTCCGAGATCCGGTGGGATCCGAGGAGACCCCTTGATGGCGGACTTTCTGGGCATCTTCGACGCCTCACTGCTCAATTCCGCGCTGCGGTTTGTGGCCCCGATTCTGCTCGCAGCCCTTGGCGGGGCCCTCTGTCAGCGGGTGGGAATCTTCAATATCGCCCTGGAAGGGCTGATGCTGACCGGTGCCTTTGCGGCGGTGGCGGGGAGCTATTTCTTCGGCAGCGCCGGCCTCGGAGTTCTCAGCGGCATCGCCGCCGCAGCGCTGCTGGCTGCGGTCTTCGCCTTCTTCACGGTCACTCTTGGCAGCGACGAGATCGTCACCGGAATCGCCATCAACCTCCTGGCCGCCGGCCTGACGATCTTTCTCCTGCGGACGCTGTTCGGCGTCAAGGGAGCCTTTCAGGATCCGCGGATCGTCGGGCTACCGCAGATCGAGCTGCCGCTCCTGGGCAAGGTCCCCGTGCTGGGAGCGCTTCTTTCGGGTCACAGCTGGATCATCTATCTGGCCCTCCTCCTGGTCCCGGCGACCCAGATCCTGCTCTTCCACCACCGCCTCGGACTACGGCTGCGCGGCGTTGGAGAGAATCCTGCAGCGGCCCTGACTCTCGGTGTGCCCGTACAGAGGCTGCGATTCGCCACGCTGGTCGTTTCCGGGGCTCTTTGCGGATTGGCCGGAGCCCAGCTCTCCTTGGGAAATGTCACCCTCTTTGTCGAGAACATGAGCGCCGGACGCGGCTGGATGGCGGTGGTGGCGGTGATGCTCGGCCGTGGTCACCCGGTAGGAGTCCTGGCCGCCAGCTTCCTCTTCGGCTTCACCGACTCGCTGGGGTTCCGCCTCCAGGGTCTCCGCCTGCCGTCCCAGTTCACCGAAATGCTGCCCTATCTCGTCACCCTGGCGAGTCTCTTCCTATTCGCCGTCTTTCGACGGAAGGATGCCGCCATCCGGAAAGGAGCCACCGCATGACTCTTCCCTCCCCTGCCGCACTGCTGGATCTCACCGGTCGCGTCGTTCTCGTCACCGGAGCCAGCAAGGGCATCGGCGCCGGCATCGCCGGCCGCTTTGCCGAAGCGGGCGCCCACGTGGCAGTCAACTACCATACCCACCAGGATGAGGCGGCTGCCGTGGCGGCCAACATCGAAGCCCAGGGATCGAAGTCGGTCGCCATTGGCGCCGACACCACTTCGGCCGACGATACGCATCGACTCATAGCCGAGACGGTCGAGGCTCTCGGGCGGCTCGACGTCATGGTCAACAATGCCGGCCTCTACCCCCTGGCTGCCCTGGAGGCCATGTCCGTAGAAGAATGGGATCAGGTCATCGACACCAATCTCAAGGGGGTCTTCCTCGGCACGCAGGCGGCGGCCAGGCAGATGAAACAGCAGGGTGAAGGTGGCGCCATCGTCAACATCTCCTCGATCGAGGGGGAGAGTCCGGCGCCCCTTCACAGCCATTACAATGCGGCCAAAGCAGGTGTCCTGATGCACACCAGGGCGGCCGCCCTGGAGCTCGGTGGGCACGGGATTCGGGTCAACAGCGTTTCCCCAGGTCTGATCTGGAGGCCTGGAATCGAGGAGGACTGGCCCGAAGGCGTGAAACAGTGGCAGGAGACCGCACCGCTGTCCCGCCTGGGTCGCCCCGATGACGTGGCAGACGCCTGTCTCTTCCTGGCTTCGGACGCGGCCCGTTGGATCACCGGCGCCAACCTGCGAGTAGATGGTGGAGTCCTGTCGAGTCCGATCTTCTGAGAATCGAGTACGAGAGGAGGAGAGTCCGTGCAACTTCTGCAAGACAAGGTGGTGCTGATCACCGGGGCAGGTCAGGGCATAGGTCGCGGCGTAGCGATGGCGGTGGCCGAAGCTGGCGGAACCGTGGTGGCCACCGACCTGGATGCCGCGGCGGCTGCCGACACCGCGGCAGCCGCCCACGACAGCGGTGCCGATGCCCTGGGCCTGCAACTGGAGGTGACCGATGAAGCGGCCTTCCATACGACTGTCGAACGGGTTGTGGACCAGCTCGGCCGGCTCGACGGTCTGGTCAACAACGCGGGTGTCCTGGCCATGGGGCCGGCCGTCGACGACGAGATCGACGAGTGGCGGCGGCAGATGGAGGTCAACGTCCTGGGCGTGGCCCTGGGCTGTAAGGCGGCGGCAGCGGTCATGAGAGAGTCGGCCGGCGGCTCCATCGTCAATGTCGCCTCTAACGCCGGCAAGGTCGGCTACCCCAACATGGCGGCCTACAACGCCAGCAAGGCCGCGGTGATCAACCTCACCCGCTCCCTGGCAGGTGAATGGGCGGAGTTCGGCATCAACGTCAATGCCGTCTGCCCCGGTGGTGTGGCCACACCGATGCTGACCGATGTGGCGGGCTGGGTGGGTGAGCAGATCGACACGGAGCCGCAGGAGTTGCTGGAATCGATGGCGCCCCCCCAGCTGGGTCGACTCATCGAGCCATTGGAGGTCGGCCGGGTGGTCGTCTTCCTGCTCTCTGATCAGGCGACCATCATTCGCGGCCAAGCCATCAATGTCGACGGTGGCGACACCCCATACTGAGAAGCAAAACATGAGAACTCCGGCACCGATCGACACTCTTCTCCGCGGCGGCCTCGTGGTCACCATGGACACCGAGTGGACGGTGATCGAGGACGGCGCCATCGCCATCGCCGGCCCCGACATCGTCGATCTCGGAGGAGCGGCCGAGCTTTCGGCACGCTACGAGCCGCAATCTCCCGAGATCCTGGACACCAGCGGCAAGCTGCTGATGCCAGGCCTGGTCAATATTCACACCCACGGAGCCGATTCGCTGTTCCGAGGTCTTATCGATGACCTGCCCCTGGAACCGTGGCTGGAGCGTCTCTGGGTGGTGGAGCGGCAGGTCTTGAATCCGGAGACCGTCGGCGCCGGCGCCCGTCTGGCCTATGCCGAGATGATCCGCGGTGGCACCACGACGGCTCTGGATATGTTCTGGTACCCGGAGGCTTCGGCCGAGGCGGCCCGCGAGATCGGTTTCCGGGTGATCACCGGTCCGGTCTGGTTCGACTCCACCGAAATCGATGGTCTGACACCGGATCAGCGCGCCTCCCAGGGGATCGAGTTCGTGCAGGAGTATCGTGATGATCCACTGGTCACACCCTGCGTACTTCCCCATGGCACCTACACGGTGGCTCCGGAGCAGCTGGCGACCGCCCGCGACCTGGCGGAGCAATACGATGTACTCCTGTCGACCCATCTCTCCGAAACCAGTGCCGAGGTGGCTCAGATCGAGCGCGACTACGGTCAACGCCCGCCCGCTCATCTCGAAGACCTGGGGATGCTGGGACCCAAAACGGTGCTGGCCCACTGCGTCCATCTGCAGCCCAATGAGATCGACCTTCTGGCGACCCGTCGTGCGGTCGTGGCCCACTGTCCCCTGTCCAATCTCAAGCTCGGCTCCGGGGTCGCACCGCTGGCAGGGATGCGCCAGGCCGGCGTGCGCCTCGGTCTGGGTACCGACGGTCCGGTCTCCGGGAACGACCTCGATATGTGGCTCAATATGAGGTTGGCGGCGGTCCTGCACAAGGGAGTCCATCGCGATCCCTCACTGCTGGCGGCACGCGACGTGGCGGCCATGGCCACCCGGGACGCCGCCGAGGCTCTCGGCAAGGCCGGGGAGATCGGCACTCTGGAGACCGGCAAGCGGGCCGACATCATCGTTCTCGAGCTCGATCGCCCCCACCTGACACCGATGTTCGACGTCTACTCGCATCTGGTCTATGCCGCCGGTCGTAGCGATGTCGTCACGGTGGTCCTGCATGGCCGGATCGTCATGCAGGATCGGGCGTTGATGACTGTGGATGAGCCCTCGGTGATGGCCGAGGTCCGTGCCATCGCCGATCAGATCCAGTGAGCGAGCCGGCCCGGCGGCTGCAACCTTCGGGCCCTGTTGGCGTACCCAGAGCCAAAGAGGGAGCAATGCCGACCGCCCGGGCTCGACCCCGATTGGCTCCTTCTGTGTAGGGCTACCCCTGGCCTACCAGAAACAGTCTATGAGAGCCGCCTCCAGAGTGTTTTTCACCGTGGTCGCCGGAGCGCTGGTGTCTCTGTCGGCCGCGGCTCAGACCGCCGAGGGTTGGCAGGAGACGGTGATCCTCGGTGCTGAAGACCTCGATCACCCCACCAGCCTGGTCAAGGACTGGAAGTACCACCCCGGCGACGATCCTGCCTGGGCCGACCCCACCTTCGATGATTCGGACTGGCCCCTGGTCTTGCCTTCGCTGGTCAATGTCGATGAGGTCCCCGGCGGTTGGACCGGTATCGGCTGGTTCCGCCGCAAGATCCGTACGACCCCGGCCTTCGGAGACTCGGCCGGGATCTTCATGGGACAGGCCGGGGCCTCCGAGATCTACCTCGACGGTAGGCTGGTTGCCAGGTTCGGGACCGTGTCCACCGACCCGGATCTCGAGCAGGCCCGTCTGCCGCAATACGTCTCGGCCATCACACTGGAGCCCGGGATCGACCATATTCTGGCGGTTCGCTACTCCAACGCCGCCGGTCATGTCTTCCGTCGCGACTTTCGAGGCTTCGAGATGGCCATCGGAGAGATGCAGGCCCTGACAGGCTTCGGCATCCGTCTGATTCGCACGTACACGGCCATCACCGCCGCCTCGTTGGGGCTGTTCGCAGCCTTTGCCATCCTTCATCTACTACTCTTCGCGTTCCGACCCAAGGGTCTCGAGAACCTCTATTTCGCCATCTTCAACGGCTCCATCGCCGGCATGTTCCTGGCCGAGCACCGGTCGAACACCATGACCGAGCTGTCGGAGATGCTCTTCTACTACCAGTGGGCCTTGACCTTCGCGGTCACCATGGCTCTTTCGGCCCTGCTCGTCGAGTACAGGGTCTTCAAACTCAAGATCGGTCCGGTTTTCTATCTGCTGGCCGCCGCCTCCATCGGTATCTGCGGCTGGATCTGGACGCGACCGGCCTTTGGCGGGCAGATGCCGGTGGCCGTCCTGCTGGCGGCCATCTACCTGGTCACCATGTGGCTGGCCATTGCGGCCCTGGCCGAAAGACAGCCCGATGCCTGGTTGGTGAGCGTCGGATTCCTCATTCTGACCTTGAGCGTCTTCACCCTGCTACTCGGCTTTGCGGGCTGGCTGACGATCTCGCCGGCGATCCCCTCGCTGGTTGGACTCGGTTCGCTGGCCTTGTGTTTCTCGGCCTATCTGACCCGTCGGGTGGCCCGCACCAATCGTGAGCTCGAGAACAAGCTGGCCGAGGTGAAAGCGCTCACCGAGAAGACCATCGAGCAGGAGCGCTGGGCGGCACGCGAAGAGGCCGAACGACGCGTCCTGGAAGCCGACAACATCCGCAAGACAGCCGAGCTCGAAGAGGCGCGCAAGCTGCAACTCGCCATGCTGCCGCACGAGGTTCCACCACTCCGGGCCTTCGATATCGGTGTTCACATGGCCACCGCCAACGAGGTGGGTGGGGATTACTACGACTTCGCCACCAACGGCGACGACGCTTGCACCGTGGCGGTCGGGGACGCCACCGGGCACGGGCTGCACGCCGGGATGGTGGTCGGGGCCGCCAAGAGCCTCTTCCAGACCTGCGCCCACGAGCCGGATCTATCGCAAGTCCTGGCGCGCATCGAGAGCGGTCTCGGTGCCATGCACCGGCGCGAAGCCAGCATGGCCATGCTGCTGCTGCGGCTGCGTCCGTACGGTGTCGAGCTCGCCTCGGCCGGCATGCCGCCGGCTCTGGTCTGGAGGCGCGAAACCGGTGATATCGAGGAGATCATGCTACCCAGTGTGCCGCTCGGCACCCTGGCAAGGACCGAGTACGGGCAGGCCCAGATCGAGCTCTCCGCGGGAGACACTCTGTTGATCATGACCGATGGGCTGGCCGAAGTATCCAATCCAGCAGGGGACCTGCTGGGATACGACCGAGCCGCCGAGCTGTTCGAAAAGGTCGTCCACCTGTCCCCCGATCAGGCCATCGCCAGCATCGTCGAGATGGCCTCCGACTATCAGGCGGGGACCCCGCTGCAGGACGATATGACCCTTCTGGTTCTGAAGACACGATCCGTCGCCGAGCCCACGAACAACGAGTGAGCGCTGCGCCGCGCCGGTCATGACCCCACCAGGTGAGCCGGTCTGGGTTATGCTGCAGGGAGTGCACTCGGCTGTGGCGAAGAGACCTGGCCACAGCCCCTTCTCTTAGGGGGAGATCCGTGAAGAATTCGAACTGGATGGCCGTCGCCATCGGGCTCATCGCCGCCCTGTTGGCACCGACTCTGAGTGCCTCAACTCGTGGGGAGGTCCGCGCCGCCGGAGAGCCCCGCAAACTCGCCGCAGAAGACTTTTCCCGACTGGGCGAGGTCGACGATCCCCGCCTCAGTCCGGATGGCGAGTGGGTCGCCTACACGGTCAAGACCCGCGATCTGGAGGCGGACAAGAGCCATACCCGGCTCTGGATGGTGCCAACTGCCGGCGGACCGGCGGTGCCACTGACCGCCGACAAGACGAGCTCGAGCCATCCCCGTTGGAGCCCCGACGGCCGCTATCTCGGGTTCTTGTCTGCCCGGGACGACGGGCCCACCCAGGTCTGGACCCTGTTTCGCCAGGGAGGCGAGGCCGTTCCGAGGACCGACACGCCTCAGGATGTGAGCGGCTTCGAGTGGTCACCCGACAGCCGGCGGATGGTGCTCATCCTGCAGGATCCGAAAGCGTCGGAGATCGAGGCCCACGAGCAGGGCGATGAGTACGAAGAAAAGACTCCACCTCCCTGGGTCATCGACCGCGAGCAGTTCAAGCTCGACTACACGCACTACCTCGACCGCCGGCGGACCCATCTGTATCTCCTGGATGTGGAATCCGGGGAGACCACCCAGATCACTTCCGGCGATTTCGACGACTCCGAGCCGGTCTGGAGCCCCGACGGCAGCCGCATCGCCTTCGTCAGCAACCGCACCGAGAGCCCGGACGCCAACTACAACTCCGATATCTGGGTGGTCAAGTCCGACGACGCCCGACCCGATCGGCCTCTCCTCCAGGTCACCACCAACCCGGGCCCGGACACCTCTCCCACCTGGAGCCCCGATGGCCGAAGAATCGCCCATGTCTCCGAGACCGACGTCGAGGCGATGCTCTATTCCACCCGACATCTGGCGATCTCCGCCGCCTCGGGTGGTGAATTCCGGGTGCTGACCGCCGAGCTCGACCGCATTGTGGCCGCACCGCGGTTCTCTGCCGACAGCGGCTTTCTCTACTTCCTCCTGGAGGACAGCGGCGAACAGAATCTGGCCCGCATGCCGATCCGCGGAGGCGAGATCGATCGCATGATCTCTGGCACCGGCGTCGTCTCCGCCTTCGACCTGGGCTCCGGTGGGAAGATCGCCGCCCTGGTGACCCAGCCCAAGCAGCCGGCCGAGGTCTTTCTCTATGCCGCCGGCGAGCTCAGCCAGCTCTCCTTCACCAACCAAGCCGTCCTCGATGAGCTGGCTCTCGGAGACAAGGTCAAGGTCCAGTTCCAGAGCGCCGACGGCACCGCCATCGAAGGCTTTATCATCAAGCCGCCCGACTTCCAGGATGGTGTGCGGTATCCGGCGATCCTGGATATCCACGGTGGACCCATGTCGCAGTACGACTGGAGCTTTCACTTCGAAAGCCAGCTCTACGCGGCCAACGGCTATCTGGTCATCCACCCCAACCCCAGGGGTTCGACCGGATATGGCCAGGATTTCTGTCTGGCGATCTGGCGGGATTGGGGCGGTCCGGATTACGACGACGTCATGGCCGCGGTCGACGATGCCATCGAGCGGGGCTGGGCCGATCCCGACCGGCTGGCCGTTGCCGGTTGGTCGTACGGCGGCATCCTGACCAATCACGTCATCACCAAGACCGATCGATTCAAAGCAGCGGCCACCGGCGCCAGCGCGACGCTCTATGTGGTCAACTGGGGACACGACCAGTACCAGCGCTGGTGGGAGCAGGAGCTCGGCTATCCGTGGGAGCCCGAAGCCCGGCAGATCTATGAGGAGATCTCGCCATTCAACCAGGTCGACAAGGTCTCCACTCCGACCCTGGTGCTCTGCGGCGAGAAGGACTGGAATGTCCCCGTCATCAACTCCGAGCAGCTCTACCTGGCGCTGAAGAAGCTGGGGGTGGACACCGAGCTGGTGGTCTACCCGGGTGAGGGGCACGGCCGATTCGCCCCTTCCCATCAGATGGATCTGTTCGAGCGCTACCTGAGCTGGTTCGGCAAGTATCTCAAGGGCTCGGACTAATCGAATCCGGCAGCGGTCTCCACGATCTGCTGCAGCTGAGACTCGGAGATCGCCTGGATCGTATTGGGCACTCCCGGCTCGGTCCGCTCAATGCGGTTGCCGAGGGACACGGCCACCACTACAGATCGATCGACGCTCTCACAGATCCTGCGGAGCTGTCGCGGCAGGAGCGGTTCGGATACACCCACCACCATGGCGTCCCCCAGGACATAGGCCTCGATTCGATAAGAGGGAACCTCGACCTCGAGAAGGCTCCCCAGTCTTGTCCCTTCATCTGCTGCCTGGCGATTGCCGGTGACGGCAGCCAGAAGCTGCCGCTGCCAGTCGTCCGGAAGCTCGGGAGCCGGTCGATCGACGCCAAGACAGAGAGGTGGCCAGCCGAGATCGAGATCCATCTCATGATCCCGCAGGTGCCCGAGTGACAGTCCGGCATTGTAGATCTTCCCCAGCAGCGGTCGCGGGGTCAGGAAGATCGGTGTGGAGAGCGTGCCGAACTCGTCGATCACCGAGTGTCCCAGGATCCATCGTGAGCTACCGCGAACCGAATAGGCGCAAAAGAACCGACCTGGTGGCGAGTTCCAGTGCTCCAGCAGAACGACCTCGCAGAAGGGGGTCGAGACGACTTCAATCATCTCTTCCTCCCACCTGGCCCGGATCGAAGAGGCGATGGTGCCGCTGCATGATCTCGAGGGTGCGATCGATCGGCAAGGCGCGGATGCTGTGGCCATCGACTCCCGTCATGTCCTCGGCCATGCAGAGGGCGTTGATGATTGCCTCCTCGGTGGCCTCGGCCGCAGCTACGAAGAGCGGATTGATCTCGAATTGCTCGAGGCTCTTCAACTCGCAGGCTGGCCCCTGCCAGAACCGGCGGCGGGCGATCGGGTTGGCCGTCGAGAAGGCCAGCGTGAAGTCGCCACTCGAGTTGCTGGAGGTGCTGCCGGTCCTGGCCAGACCGTGGACCCCTCGACGAGCGAGCCGGTCCAGCTGGTAGTCCAACAGCGGCGCGTCGGTCGCTATCACGATGAGTATGGAATTGAGAGGTGGAGCCCAGTCGGGCTCTGGCCGCAGATCGGCGATCTCCTCACCCACCGGCACCCCGTCGATCCGCAGCTGCGAGCGACCGCCGTGGTTCGCCTGCACCAGCACCCCGAGGGTGAAGCGCTCCAGAGGTGGCGGCAGGACTCGCGAAGCGCTGCCGATGCCACCCTTGAAGCCGTAGGTGATCATGCCGGTTCCCCCTCCTACGGAACCCTCTGCAACCGGTCCCGAAGCGGCCCCTGCCAGAGCCGCGTCCACATGCTCCCTGTGCACGTGACGGCCCTCGGAGTCGTTGAGCCACGCATCCCAGGTCTCGCCGACGACCGGCTCGATGGGTGGCAGGCTGTCCTGCGGCAGCTTCTCGAGGACGGCATCGTAGACCATGCCGACACTGGAAGTATTCGTCAGACAGATGGGCGCGCCCAGAATCCCCAGTCGCTCGAGCTGCACCAGACCCGAGACCTCTCCATTGCCGTTGGGAACATCGACGCCACAGGGCAGGTATCGCTCGAGGATATCGCCCTGCGGCCAGATAGCGGTCAACCCTGTCCGCACCGGGCCCTCACCGACGACCAGTGGGCCATCACCCCGAATGATGGTGACGTGTCCGACCTTGACGCCCGGCACGTCGGTGATGGCGTTCCAGTGCCCCGGCTGCGTCCTGCCGATGCGTATGCCGAGGTCGCGGGCCCGCTGCCGTCCCTGTACCCGCCGGGTCCCTGGTCGAGTGCGGGCTCCAGTCAACGCGACCGGAACCATCTGGAGCAATCTGCGTCTGTCGATTGGCAGTGTTCGCTCCCCTACGGTTTCGATGACAATTCCGAAAACGAAGAATCGGGCGGCGAGTCGCCCCGCCGCCCGTGGAAACTACAGAGACCCTTCGATCTCGATCACATCAGAAGTGAATGCCGAGCCTCAGCATCAGACGACGCGGCTTGACCCACCAGGTCGGGATGAACACCTCCCCTTCATCGAGGATCAGGGTCTCGAACCAGTCGGTCGCCGTGTTGTTGAGCAGGTTGAAGAATTGCAGATCGGTCTTCAGCACCCCACCTCGCGCGAACGTCCAGTCCTTGCCGATGCTGAAGTCGACCATGTTCTGGAAGCCATGCCGCAGACTGTAATCGGCGATGAAGTAGTCCTGTCTACCCGCGGTGGTGTTGTACGGTGCCCTTACCAGCCGCGAATAGGGTCGTCCGTTCTGCAGATTGATGGCGGTGGCGACACGCATCTTCCAAGGCAGCTGGAAGTTCGCCTGCACTCTGAACATGTGCGGCCGATCTCCCTGTAGATTGTGGTCATTCGTGTTGAACCACTGATTGGGATGCGATCCCTCCTTGGAGCCATAGAGCGGATTGTTCTGATACTGCGACATGGCGCGTGGATTCGTGCCCGTCGACTCTGAATAGGTGTAGGACGCCTGCATCGACCACCAGTCGGCGAAGCGTCGGTTGAAGGTCAGGATCGCTGCCCAGAACGTACTGTCGTAGTCGTCGATAAAACCCGCTGCCGTATAGCCGGGCTTGTTCCCCTTGCGGACCGTCGGGAAGCCATCGTCCTCGATCTCCCAGGTCGGGTACACCGTCCCGGTGAAGGGGTCGGTGAAGGGCTCGATCATAAACACCCCGTCGTTCAGGAACTCCCAGCCGATGCCGTCCGACGTCTGTTTGTAGATGCCCAGGACACCGATCGAGTAGACGTTCTTGAACTGCTTCTCGGCTCCGAGGGAATACTGAACCGCTCGCGGTGCCTTCAGGTCCGGATCGACGTTGTTGGCGCCAGCGCTGAAGTCCCACCAGAACACGTCGAACGGCCCTTCCGGTCCGCTGGTCGAAGCATACGCCTCCATCGTCGGTGGAAGGGGCGGCGGCGAGTTCCAATTGCCTCCCACGTTGCCGTTGTAGTAGATCCCGGCCGAACCGCGGATCACCAGGTCTCGCTTCGCACCGGCGTTGTAGGCGAAGCCGAGCCGCGGCGACCAGTTGTTCCAGGTGAACACCGGGTCCACACCCGGAATGGTCTCACCGGTCGAGTTGCCGTTCCCGTCGAGGCGAGGGAAATCGGGGATGATGCCTTTGGAGTAGTCGTAGCGCAGACCCAGATTGAGCGTCAACCGGTCGTTGACCGCCCAGGAGTCGTCGATGAAGAGCGCCCAGCCCTCCTGCTCATTGCCGTAGAAGTACGGGGCCTGGGTGACCTTCACAAACGAGTAGTCGTAGACGTAGGGGCCGTACACGTACTGGTAGTCGTAGTGGTAGTAGTACGACCCCGTCTCCGAAACCCTCAAGTTCGTAATGGCATCGCCCTGGTTGGCCTGGAACCCGAACTTGAAGTCGTGATCACCAGCCAGGAAGTCATCGGCGAAGTGCGAGATGGTGACGTTGAACTGGTCACTGGAGGTGTCGTAGTTCCAGGGATACCAATAGCCACCGAAGTACCGCGCCGGCCCTCCATCCGGAGGGGTGTAGTCGATGAACGCCGGCTCCAGACTTCCCGTCTGCGAGACGTTGTCGTCATTGCTCTTCCAACCGGAATAGCGAGCCTCCAGAAATGTACGGTCGCTGAAGATCGACTGAAAGCTGAATCCCCAGACGGTGTCATCACCCACTTCACCAGCGGTCGCAGAAGTCTCTGCGAACGGGCTGTTCGGCGCCGGGAATCCCCAGTCGTTGTAGCCGCCCTTCACGTCCAGAAAGTTCCTGTCATTGAACCGCAAGGAGAGCTTCAGATCGTAGCGGTCCTGGAACTGCACCGGCGTCAGCGCCGGATCGCTGCCCGGAAAAGCGTGTCCGTCGCGCCAATAACCGAAGCCGCCGTAAAACCAGGCACGGTCCTCGACAATCGGCCCGCCGCCGGTGAGGTTGGCGTCCCAGAAGGATTCGACCTGCTCATACTCCGAGAACTCCGAGGCCTCGAAATTGATATCCGAATCGATCAGAGAGTTGTCGAACCAGAAGATGTCGAAGCCGCCCCGCCAGCGGTTGGTGCCGGTCTTGGTCACCACATTGAAAGCGGCGCCCAGCATGTTGCCGAACTCGGCCGGGGCGCCGACGCCGAGGACCTGGATCTCCTCGACCATACCGGTGTTGACCCCGATCCAGTTGGTACCGGTCTCGGGTCCGGAGGTCTCAACCCCATCGATATTCCAGGAATTGGCCTGCACATCGGACCCGAAGGCGACCTGGCGGTCCGAATCTTCGGTGGCCAGCGACACCCCAGGCGAGACCGAGATCATGTCGTAGAAATTCCGCGTGGTAGGCAGGTCCTGGATCAGCTCGCCGCTGAAGGTTGTGCTCTTGGACGAACTGGTCACGTCGACCAGAGGCGCTTCACTCGAGACCGTTATGGCCTCCGTGAAGTCCTCCGGATAGAGGAAGAAGTTGGCCGTGGCGGTTCCTCCCACGGTCACCCGGACGCCCTCCAGCATCTCGACCTTGAAGCCATCGAGCTCGGCCATGACGTTGTAGACGCCGGGAGCCAGAGCGGTGAATCGAAAGGCGCCCGTCTCCCCGGTCACCGCACTCCGGCTCCCCTCCATCAGAGCCGAGCCGCTCAAGGTCACGGTGACGCCGGGTAACGGCAGATTGCTGGCGTCGACCACGCGCCCGGCAAGCCGGCCGGTGGTTTGCGCGAACATGGGGATGCTGGCAAGAAACAACAACACCGCTACCAAACAGGTTGTCTGTCTGCGTCGTCTCATGGCATTCCTCCTTGGCCGATCAGCTCCTCAAAGAATGAGGGGTTCAATGGACTCCCGCCGCCGCCACACCCCGACGGCCACAAATCCCTTTCCCCGGAATACATCAACCTTTAATCCAACCGATGGACATCGGCAACACCTGGCGAGGTAGAGGCGGTCCCACCCCATTGGGTAGGACTGCCCATCGGTAGGGGCACCGGGCAGCGGAGTACCGAACCGAATTCCGACGGCGGTGCGTCTCTTCGCCGCTCAGCCGACGAAATCGTCAGCGCCGACTCTGGCGGGCGCTGAGGGGCGATTGCCGAGAGAGGTTCGAAGCTTCCCTCGATTCACAGATTGGTGACAATCCAGTATGTTCACTCCGGCATGAGCTGTCTCTCGACAAAAGGCAGAGCTCCCATCGTCGGTGCGATCGCCGTCGTGCTGCTGATCCTGGCAACGATCACGGTCACTGCCTGCCGGTCGCGAGTCAGCGAGCCTCCGAGCGGCGCCCGGCAGTCGTGGCGGGAGCTGGCGGGCGATCAGGCCCTCGACCGTCTCAACGTCATCCTGGTGACCATCGACACCTTGCGCGCCGATCGACTCTCGAGCTATGGCAGTCGGCAGGTCGCCACGCCAAACATGGACCGCTGGGCCGAGGAAGGAGTCCGCTTCACCAACGCGGCCACCACGGTGCCCTTCACCCTGCCAGCCCACAGCTCGATCATGACCGGAACCTACCCCCCCTTTCACGGGGTGCGGGAGAACGTCGGCTATTCCCTCGACGAGAGCCTCGATACCCTGGCCGGTCGACTCGCCGCCGGCGGCTGGGCGACCGGTGGCTTTGTCAGCGCCTTCGTACTCGACTCCCGCTGGGGCATCGCGCAGGGCTTCGATACATATTTCGACAATTTCGATCCGGCGGAGACTAGCCAGGGAAACCTGGGGTCGGTCCAGAGACCGGGAACCGAGACCCTGGCTGCGGCCATCGACTGGCTGGACGAGCCCCGGGTCGAGCCCTTCTTCCTCTGGCTCCACCTCTACGACCCGCACGACCCCTACACACCTCCAGAGCCCTACAAGTCGCAGTACCGGCATCCGTACGATGCCGAGGTGGCCTACACCGACTCGCTCATCGGCGAGCTCCGGGATTCGCTGGCGGAGCGAGGGCTGCTCGAGACTTCGCTGATCATTCTCACCAGTGACCACGGCGAGGGCCTCGGACAGCATCAGGAGGGATTTCACGGCTTCTTCATCTACGACAGCTCGATGCGGGTGCCGTTGATCATCCGGGCGCCTTTCGGAGGACTGGCCGGCAAAGTCATCGACGAGGCGGTCAGTCACGTCGATCTGCTACCCACGATTCTCGAGGCGGTCGGCCAGAACGTACCGGACGAGGTCCAGGGTTCTTCGTTGCTGCCCCTGATCCTCGACCAGGTGCCCGCAGGCACCCCACCGCGACAGGTCTACAGCGAATCGCTCTATCCGTTCCTCCACTACGGTTGGGCTCCGCTGCGGAGCCTGCGCTCCGGTGGATACAAGTTCATCGACGCACCGCAACCCGAGCTCTACCTTCTGACCGACGATCCCGACGAGCGACAGAACGCCCTGCTCGAAGACCGCCAGCGCTCACGTGAGCTCAAGGACGCCCTCGACGCCATGATCGAGCGGCTCGAAACCGGCGGGGTCACCGCCCAGGCGACCGATCTCGATCCGGACACCATGCGGCAACTGCAGGCGCTCGGATATGTGGCAGGACGGGGCGGCATGGACTCAGAAGCGATGGCGGACCGGGACCGTGCCGATCCGAAGGACCGTATCCGCCTGCATCAACTGGTGATGGCGGCGCAGAGCGATATGGGCGCCGAGGACTTCGATAAGGCGGAGGCCAAGCTCCACGAGGCCCTGCAGACCGACGGCTCGCTGCTCGACGCCCATCAGATGCTGGGCACCATCGCTATGCAACGGCAGGACTTCGGAGCGGCCGTCGCCTCCTTCCAGGCGGCGTTGGCGCAGCAGGCCGATCACACCCCCGCCATCCTGGGTCTGGCGAACGCCTACGCCAGACTCGACCAGGTCGAAGAGGCCTTGGTGGGCTTCCAGCGGGTGCTGGAGCTTGCACCGGCCGACAGCGCCGCCGCCCTCGGCGCCGCCGATCTGCTGGTCGAGCAGCAGCGGCAGGCCGACGCCCGACGGATTCTCGAAACGGCCCTCGAACAAGAGCAACCGGCCCCGGTTCTCTACAGCCGTTTGGGGGAGCTGCTGGTGGGCGCAGAGGAGAGGGAGCGGGCGGCCGACCTCTTTCGCCAGGCGCTGGCCGGCAACGAGAACCTGGTGCCCGCCCTCTACAACCTGGCGGTTCTCGAGGAGGAACAGGGCAGGATCGACCAAGCCATCGACCTCTATGAGCGCACCATCGACCTGGCACCGAAGCACTTCCAGGCGCTGTTCAATCTCGGGCGGCTCCTCGGCGCCCGGCAGCAGGTTCAGCGACAAGAAGAGCTCTACGAAGCCGCCATTGAAGCGAACCCCGACTTCCATCGCGGCTACTTCTATCTGGCCAAGCTGATTATGGATCGGGGCGGCGATCTGCAGCGCGCCGAAGCACTGACCCGCCAGGCCTTGGCCCTGGACGAGGAAAACCGTTCGGGTCCCCTCGGCTACTATGTTCTGGCCGACATCCTCAACCGCCTGGGGCGACGGGACGAGGCACGCCAGGCAGCTGAGAGAGGACGACAGATCCAGGCTCAGGGCGGCTGACTCGGCCTCTGCCGACCCACCCGTTCGGGGAGTACCCGGTGGGGACCCATCACCGATAACATCCGCTCATGCCCATTGCGACTCCCTTCCACTCCCGGACCAGCGCCGTCTCCAAGAGTCAGAGCTGGAAGGACTGGGCCGGCTACTATGCCGCCTGTACCTACGACACCAGTCAGGATCCGGAGTACTTCGCCCTGCGGCACTCGGCGGGGCTGATCGACGTCTCGCCCCTCTACAAGTACGAGGTCAAGGGCCCCGATGCCGCCGCCTTCCTCTCCCGGCTGACGGTCAAGAACGTTCACAAGCTCAGAGTCGGCCGAGTCACCTATCTCTGTTGGTGTGACGACAACGGCAAGGTGGTGGACGACGGCACGGTGTCTCGTCTGGATGAGAACCACTATCGGGTCACCGCCGCCGAGCCATCACTCTCCTGGTTCGATCGCCTGCGTCGCGGCTACGACGTCACCCTGGAGGACAGCAGCGCCAAGATTGCCGCGCTGTCCCTCCAGGGCCCCAACTCCCGCGAGATTCTCCGCCAGGTAGCCGACACCGATATGGATGCCCTGAGGTTCTTCGCCACGGTACGTTGCCGACTCGACGGGGTCCAGGTCTGGATCTCACGCACCGGCTATACCGGCGATCTCGGCTATGAGATCTGGGTCGGCTACCGCAACGCCGAATCGATCTGGGACAGCCTGGTGCGAGCCGGTCAGAAGTTCGCCCTGCTACCTGCGGGCCTCGACGCCATGGACGTGACCCGCATCGAGGCTGGCTTCGTCATGAACGGAGTCGACTACTACAGCGCCAACCACTGTCTGACCGCAGAGCGCCAGACCTCTCCCTACGAGATCGGCCTCGGCTGGACGGTGCAGCTCGATCGGGAGCCGTTTGTCGGCCAGACAGCGCTACGCCGAGAGAAGGAACTGGGACCGAAACGACTGCTGGTGGGGCTGGATGTCGATTGGGCCGAGATCGAAGCGGTCTTCGACCGCTACGGTCTGCCACCCGAGTTGCCGGCCCACGCCTGGCGCGACGGACGACCGATCTACGACGACAACCACAACTGGATCGGCCAGGCCACCAGTGGGGTGTGGTCTCCGACGTTGAAGAAGAACCTGGCGCTGGCGCAGATCGAGGCCGACCACGCGGCGGTGGGCAGCCGGGTGCAGTTCGAGATCACCGCGGAGTATCGCCGACATACGGTCTCTGCAACTGTCTGCCAAACCCCCTTCTTCAACCCCACCAGGAAGAGGTCGTGATGAGCCAACAGTACGATGCCATCGTCGTCGGTGCCGGTCACAACGGCCTCATCTGTGCCGCCTATCTGGCCAAGGCGGGCAAGAGGGTGCTGGTACTGGAGCGGCGCCATGTGGTGGGCGGAGCGGCAGTGAGCGAAGAGGTCTTCCCCGGCTTCACCTTCTCCGTCCTCTCCTATGTGGTCAGCCTCTTTCGACCCTCCATCATTCGTGACCTGGAGTTGCCCAGATTCGGCTACGAGATCCTGCCGCTGGAGACCGCCTACACTCCGGAGATCGGTGGGCCCGGTCTGTGTCGCTGGCCGGATGCGGGCGACTCCCGGCGCGAGATCGCCAGGTACAGTGTCAAGGACGCCGACGTCTATCCCGAGTTCAGTCTTTCCATGACCCAGGCCGGTCGTTTCGCCCGCAGTATCATCGACTCGCCAGCTCCCGATCCGACGTCGATCAGGCCCCGCGAGCTCATGAACCTGCTGCGGCTCGGCCAGTCGGTGCGGGGCGAAGACGCCGGATTTCTCGATCTGCAGACCAAGCTGCTGACCATGAGCTCGGTGGATTTTCTCGACCGCTGGTTCGAGTCCGACACCCTCAAAGCGCCCATGGCGGTGAGTGGCATCATCGGCACCTATCTGGGTGTTCGCTCTCCCGGCACCGCCTACGTGCTGTTGCATCACTACATGGGTGAGATCGATGGCGCGTTTCGCTCCTGGGGCTTCTCGAAAGGGGGCACCGGTGGCGTCAGCAAGGCCTGCGCCCGGGCCGCCGAGAGCTGGGGCGCCGAGATCCGACTGGAGGCTCCGGTCCACAGGGTGCTGTTGCGCAACGGCCGCGCCCACGGCGTGGCGCTGGAGAATGGTGACGAGTTCGAGGCCAAGTCGGTGATCTCGAATTGCGATCCCCGCCGGACCTTCATGACCCTGGTCGGTCGCGAGAACCTGGACGAGGACTTCGCCAGCCGGATCGACAAATACAAGTTCCGCGGCAGCTCCGGCAAGGTCAACCTGGCCGTCGACCGATTGCCCAGGTTCACCGGCCGCCAGGGCACCGCGCATCTGCGGGGTGATATCGCCATCGCGCCCAGCATCGACTATCTCGAGCGCGCCTACGACGAGGCCAAGTACGGCGACTTCTCCAAGCGTCCGTACATCAACGTGGTGATCCCGTCGATCATCGACCCCAGCGTGGCACCGCCGGGCCAACACGTCATCTCCTGTTTTGTCCAGTATGCCCCCTACAAGCTGAAAGAGGGGCCGGAGACCTGGCCCGATCGCCGCGAGGAATTCGGCGATACCGTCGTCGAGACCCTGGCCGAATACTGCCCGGGGCTGGAGGACTCCATCCTCCACCGACAGGTCCTGACACCGTGGGACATGGAACAGGAATGGGGTCTGTCGGAGGGAAATATTTTCCAGGGCGAGCTGAGCCTCGAGCAGCTCCTCTTTCAGCGGCCGGCCGCCGGTTGGTCGCGCTACCGAACTCCCATCAAGGATCTCTGGATGTGCGGCTCGGGGACCCATCCGGGGGGCGGCATCATGGGTGCCTCCGGACAGCTGGCCGCCAGATCCATTCTGGAATCGGGTGACCTATGAGCCGCTACGACACCATCATCATCGGTGCCGGCCACAACGGACTGACCGCCGCCACCCTTCTGGCCAAGGCGGGCCGTCAGGTCGTGGTGCTCGAAAGACGCGATCGCGTCGGTGGTCTGGCCTCAGCAGACGAGTTTCACCCCGGATACCAGACAGCCGGAGTGCTGCATGAGACCTCGGCCGTCCGCAGGAGTGTCGTCGACCAGTTGGAGCTGCGCAAGTTCGGTCTCGAGATTCTGCAGGAGCCAGCGCCCGTCCTGCTGCCGGAAAAGGACGGACCCGGGTACCTCCACTGGCGAGACCCGGGCAGGGCTGCTGACGAGATCGCCAGCCGCTCGCCGTCAGACGCCGAGAGCTACCGGGTCTATCGCGGCTTTCTCAAGCGCCTCCGACCGGTCGTGCGTCGGGTGTTCGACGAATTTCCGCCGGACACCCAGGGCCAGCAGCTGGCCGATCTCTGGAACCTAGGAAAGAAGGCCCTCTCGCTGCGTCTGCTCGGACGGGCCGACATGATGGAGGTGCTGCGGATCGGCCCCATGTGTGTGGCCGATTGGGTGGCCGAGTGGTTCGAGACCGAGATCCTGCGGGCGGCTGTGGCCGGCCCGGCGGTCATGCACGACATGACCGGCCCGTGGTCTCCCGGCACCAATCTCAACCTGATTCTCGCCGAGACGTTGGGAACCATGGCCATCAAGGGCGGCCCGGCGGCACTGGTGCAGGCACTGGAGAAGGCTGCCAACGCCAGCGGTGTGGAGATTCGCACCGACGCCAGGGTCACCCGTCTGAATCTCCAGGACGGCGCGGTCACCGGGGTTTCGCTGGCCAACGGCGAGGTTCTCGACGGCAATCAGGTGGCGGCGGCCTGCGATCCCAAGCACCTGTTTCTCAAGCTCGTTCCGCCACAGCTTCTGAGCATGGAGTTCGAGCGTAACGTGCAGCACATTCGGGCTCGTGGAACCACCGCCAAGATCAACCTGGCCCTCGACCGGTACCCGGAGTTCCCCGGCCGTCCGGATCTCCAAGCGACCTTCCTGCGTACGGGCACCAGTATCGACGATCTCGAGCGGGCCTTCGATCCGGTCAAATATCGGGAGTTCGCCCTGGAGCCGATGCTGGACATCTATGTGCCGACCCTCGAGGCGCCACAGCTGGCGCCGACCGGTCATCACGTCTTCTCCATCCAGGCCCACTGGATCCCCTATGAGCTGGAGGGAGGTTGGACCGACGAGGCCAGGGACCGGCTGCTCGACAGTGTCCTGGACACCCTCGACAGCTACTCCCCGCAGCTACGCCAGTCCATCGTCGCAGCCCAGGTGCAGAGCCCGGTGGATCTCGAGAGAATCTATGGCGTCACCGGTGGCCATCTCTTCCACGGCGAGCACGCCACCGACCAGCTGATTCTCCGGCCGACGCCCGAGTGCGCCCGGTACACCACGCCCTTCAAGGGTCTCTTCCTCTGTGGCAGCGGTAGCCATCCCGGAGGCGGTACCACCTGCGCTCCGGGAGCTCTCGCGACCCAGGCCATGCTCGGCTAGGTGAGCGACTCCAAGGGGGACGACCCATGGCATTTCGCACTCGCCTGCAAGACCGTCCGCTCCTCCTGGTCTATGCCTGGAAGGCTACCGAGCCCCTTCTGCAGCTCCTCCGCACCCCTTTCGAGAGACTGGGCCTCGAAAGAGCTTCCCGCTGGGTCAAGCCGGTCGAAAAGCCCCTCAAGCGCCTGCTGTTCGATTGTCAGATGTGCGGTCAGTGCGTTCTCCACTACACCGGCATGACCTGTCCGATGACCTGCCCCAAACAGATCCGCAACGGCCCCTGCGGCGGCGTTCAGATGGACGGCAAATGCGAAATAGACCCGACGATGGACTGCGTCTGGCTCCAGGCCCTCGAGCGCTTGCAGCGGACGCCGTGGACCGAGGAGGGGTTGCGATTGAATCCGCCGGTGGACTGGCGTCTCGAGGATTGTGCCTCGTGGGTCACCCTGGCGCTGGGACGTGATCAGATCGCCATCGGGACCGAATCTGAGCCACGTTACGCCTCGGAGGTCTTCGATTGAGCCAGCCGGCGCCTGGCAGCAACCTGCAGCGGGTCCTGGAGGCCGGTGAGTTCGCCTTGGCGGTGGAGATCTCGCCACCGGTGGGACCCAACCCTGGAGCGCTCCTGCGCCAGGCGAACAGTGTGCGTGGCTATGCCGACGTCTACAACGTCACCGACAACCAGTCCGCCCGCATTCATCTGGGTAGCCTGCCGGCGTGCATCCTGCTGCAGCAGGCGGGACTCGACCCGGTGGTGCAGTTCACCTGTCGGGATCGAAACCGCCTGGGACTGCAGGCCGATCTGCTCGGCGCGGCCGCCTTCGGCATTACCAATGTGCTGGCGCTGAGCGGGGATCATCCGGTCTGTGGCGATCATCCCCACGTGAAGTCGGTCGGTGACATCGATTCCATCAACCTGGTTCGCATGATCCGCATGATGCGGGACGACCAGGTCTTCGAGAATGGTGAGCCGATTCCCAGGACCGCCCCGGAGTTCTACATCGGTGCGGTGGCCAACCCCTTCTCTCCCCCCCACGACTACCGACCGCTGAGGCTGGCCAAGAAGATCGCCGCCGGGGCCCAGTTCATCCAGACGCAGCTGGTCTACAACCTCGACCGCTTTCGTGAGTACATGCAGCGTGTGGTCGATCTGGGGCTGCACGAGAAGGTCGCCATCCTGGCTGGGGTGGGACCGATGAAGAGTCTGGCCGGACTCGAGTTCATGCGCGACAAGGTGGCCGGCATGGACGTTCCCGAGGCGCTGCTCGATCGACTGCGAGGACTCTCCGATGACGACCAGAGAAGAGCGGGACTCGATCTGGCCTGCGAGATCGGCGAAGAGCTGCGACGAATCGAGGGCGTTCGCGGCCTGCATGTAATGGCCATTGGAGCCCCCGCCATGATTCCGGAGCTGGTGCGGCGCCTCGGTCTGTATCCCCGGCCGGCGGTCTAGTCCGTCAGCCGTTCGAGCGCCTCGCGAGCCAGGCTTCTCTGTGGAGCCAGATCGTCCGACACCGCCAGCTCGAGAAACTTCTGATAGGTCGCCACGGCCTGGCTCCGTTGTTCCATGCGCTCCAGATGCAGGGCCAGGTTGAAGTATCCGGCAGCCCCCTGTGGGTCGATCTGGACCACCCTCTCGAACGCCTTCAGGGCCTCGTCTCGTTCACCGGTCGAGGCCAGGACCATGGCCAGTCCGTTCCAGGCCCACAGGTAGCTCGAGTTCAGCTCGATCGCCGCCCTATAGCAATCTGCAGCCTGCTTGGGACGACCGAGTTGCCGATAGATCTGGCCGGCCTCGAAGTGTGCCTCGACACTTCTCGGGTCCAGCGTCCGGGCGATTTCCATCTCTCGCAGCGCCTCGTCGACGGCTCCCTGTTGGCGCCGCAGCACACCCAGCTGTCGATGGAGCTCCGCCGACTCCAACCCCCGCTCCAGGGCCCGCCGGTAGACCTCCTCGGCGGTCTTGCCGTCACCCAGCAGCCGGTGGGCGGCTCCGAGGTACTCGTAGGCCAGTAGGTTGTCCGGATCCTCCTGCAGGATCTCCTCGAAGAGGCCGGCTGCGCCCTGGGGATTCCCAGCCGCCAGCTTGGCGATGCCGGCCTGGATTCGATCCCACTCGACCATGCGATCCTTCGGGTCGATCTCCTCGCTGGGCCGCCCAGATGCCGCCGGCCCCCCACCACTCAGATACCCGAGGCTCCGCAACCGCTGCCGCGTCTCGGTGTCGAGGGCCAGGTCCGCTCCGCGGTCCGAATCACCAAAGGCCGCCAACAATTCCACCAGATCCCGCTTCAGTCGCTGGTAGCTAGCGGATTCGGTGTCAGCTAGATTCTCGAGCTCGCCAGGATCGCCGCGCAAGTCGTAGAGCTCCGGTCTCGGGGCCACGATGAGCTTCTTGCCGGCCGACTCCAGGGCGCGCAAAGCACTCCAACCCAGCTGTAGCTGGGGATAGAGTGTCTCGCTGTAGGCGCTCAGAGGCTCGACTTGCGAGTCCCCGGGCTCGAACCGCGACCGCAAGCTGACGCCGCTCCCCATCCTGGTCTCGAACCCTAGAAGGTCGAGCAGGGTCGCCGGCAGGTCGATCACACGGACCAGATCGTCGACCGTCCGGCCGGCGGGAACCAGACCCGGGCCGTTGAGCAGCATGGGGACATGCAGCGTGGAGTTGTAGATCAGCAGGGAGTGGGTCCCCTCGCCGTGCTCTCCGAGGCCTTCGCCATGGTCTCCCACCACAGCCATCAGGGTCTGTTCCAACAGCCGCTGCTGGCGGAGACTCTGCAGGATCTCGCCCACTACCTGGTCGACGTAGGCAATTTCTCCCACATAGGGACGATCCGCATACCGTGTGCGATGGGGCTCCGGGGCCTGGTAGGGAGCGTGGGGGTCGTAGAGGTGGATCCAGGCGAAGAGGGGCCGGGCGCTCTCTCGCCGAGCGAGCCAGGAGTCGAACGAGGCGAAGATCTCACCAGCGGGACGCTCGGCCGTCAGACTCTCCATCTCCTCCACTGCACTCCAGGCACGATCATCATAGGTGTGGAAGCCCTGCTGCAGACCGAATCGACGATCGAGGACGAAGCTGCCGACGAAGGCGGCGGTCTCGTAACCATGCTCCGACAGGATCTCTGCCAGGGTCTGCCGGTCGTCCGCCAGCCGGAAAGAGCCATTGTCCCGCACACCGTGCTCGGGCGGATAGAGACCGGTGAAGATCGAAGCGTGCGCCGGCAGGGTCAGGGGCACCGGTGAGCGGGCACGGCTGAAGTTCACCCCACCCCGCGCCAACTTGTCGAGATTCGGTGTCGCGCCGGAAGCCGATCCGTTGACGCCCAGAGCGTCGGCTCGCAGGGTATCGATGGTGATCAGCAGCAGGTCGCGACGTTCTGGCGTTCCCTCCACCCCGGCGGCACAAAGGACGATCAGTGCTGCCAGACCCAGCTGTCTAGGGGGCACCGCTCTTCACCACCTGTCCCGCTTTCATCACCATGACCACCCGTTCGAGGGCACTGATGTCCAGCAACGGATCTCCCGGCACTGCGATGACATCGGCGATCTTGCCAGGCTCCAGAGTTCCCAGCTCCGACCAGCCCATGAGCTCGGCGTTCAGGCTGGTACCGGCCTTGATCGACTGCATCGGCGTCATCCCGGCTTCGATAAGGGCCGCGAACTCGCGCGCATTGAGGGCCGGGTTCTCGCAAGAGAAGTCCGATCCCACCGTCACCTTCGCCCCGGCTTCGATGGCCCTGCCGATGTTGGCGAAGAATTCGTCGCGATACTTGATGGAGAGCTCGACCATCTTCTTCTGCGCCTCGCTGTCCGCCATCTCGGCGATGTAGTAATCGCCGATGTACATGGTGGGCACCAGAAACGTCCCGTGCTCCACCAGCAGAGCCACACCCTCTTCGTCGAGGAAGGTACCGTGTTCGATGGATCGGGCGCCGGCCCGAATCGCCTTCTTGATCCCTGCCGCCGAATGGGCGTGGGCCATGACGGGCACCTTCAGGCGGGCGGCCTCCTGCATGGCTACCCGGAGCTCCTCGTCGCTCAGATGGACGTCCTGCGGATTGTCACCGGCCGACATGAAGGCCCCTGTCACCAGCAATTTGATCCAATCGCTGCCGTACTTGACCTCCTGACGGATGGCCCGCCGCATTTCGTCGACCCCGTCGACCACCAGACCGTCGGCGATCAGGTCCTGTTCCGGCGATGCGAAGTTGATGTCACCACCGCCGCCGGTAATCGAGATGTAGTGCCCCGCACCGGTCAAACGCGGTCCCTCGAATCTACCTTCCTCGATGACCCGACGTAGATCCATGACGCCGTAGTGGACATCGGCTTCGCCCAGGAAACGAAGACCGGTCCAGCCGGCATGCAAGCACCGCTGAACCGCCTCGAGACCTCGCAGAGCCTTGTAGGCCGACGAATGCCGCAGGTGATGGGTCTGGTAGTCGTCCCCCCAGATGGTCGGGTGGACGTGGGCATCGATGAGCCCCGGCATCAGGGTGGCACCAGAGAGCTCGATTCGACGCGCCCCTGACGGGATGACCGACTCGTCACCGATGGCCACAATCCGGTCGCCCTCGACGAGTACCACTGTGTCGGTCGAGGCCACGTCTGCCACACCGTCGATAATTCGCTCGCCGATCAGGGCCACACTCTCCGCGGCCAGCGCGCCTGGCGCGACGATGCCCACCAGGCTCAGAATCATCAGTACGAAGTGTCTCATGTCTCCCCCTCTAGTCGATCGTCAGCATCTTACAGGGCCAGGTCAGCAGTCCCAGCACCCGCTCGGCCTCGGCAGCCGTCTCCTCGTCGGCCATCACCGTGGCTGCCTGATGCAGACCCTCCCAGGCCTGTCGGTGGTACGGGTGAGAGGACAGAATCCCCCGATAGCCGTGGCGAGCCTCGTCGACATCTCCGGCAGCCAGGTTGGCCCCGGCCAGCTCCAGGTAGTCCGAGAGCTCGGCGGTCCCTTCCTGAATCGACTGCCGGTACAGCTCGATCGCCTCACCCGGTCGACCCGCCTCGGCCAACCGACGAGCCTCCAGTCTGCGAAGGTGCGCCTGGTTGTGGGCCTCCCATTGCTGATCTTCTGCGGCCTTGATCTGCCGGAACTGCTCCATCTCTCCCCGTCCCCGGTCCCGATCACCCTGGCGAAGATAGATCTGGCCCAGGTTGTAGTGCACCTGCCGATGATCCGGAGCCAGCTCGGCCAAGGCCAAGAAGTACCGCAGAGCATCGTCGAGCCGATCGTCTCGCAGACTCATCACGCCGAGGGAATAGAGCGTATTGACGTTGCCGGGCTGAGCGCGAGCCTGTGCCTCCAGGATCTGACGCAAGTCTGCATACTGGTCGGTCGTCAGAGACGAGAGGGCGAAGGATCGCACCACCTCCGCCGCCGCCGGATCGACGATCATGGCTTCGCGGTAGGCCGCCAGCGACTCCGAGATCTCCATCCTTTCGAAATGGAGCTCCCCGAGACGCAGCCAGAGGCGCACATCCCGGTATCCCAGCTCTGCAGCTCGCCTGAACGACGCGACGGCCTCCAGGGTTCTGCCCCGATCGGCTTCGATCGTTCCCAGCAGATACAACAACGACCCGTCCTCAGAGTTCCCTGCCAGAGCTACCTCGACACCACAGACGGCGAGGTCCTGCAGTCCCATGGTTTGAGCTACCTCCGCCAGATCCCGGCCGATGTCGGGCACCGGTCCCAGATGATCGAAGAGCTGCAGGTAGATTTCCACCGCCTGCCACAGGTCATCGACCCGTTCCGCCTCGCGGGCCAGCAGAAGCCGCATCGGTACCAGCCGGGAGCGCCGGGACAGCAGTTCCTCCGCCAGCCTGAGAGCTCCCTGAAATCGGCCCTCCTGCCAAAGAGACGAGGCCCGTCGCATGGCCGGAATCACTCGGGGCATGGCCTCGGGCAGGACCACCCTCTCATCGCCGGAGACCACTCTCTCCAGCGCCCTGAACGTCAGTGGATTCTCCGAGTCGTGATCCAGGGCGGTGCGGTAGAGCTCTGCCGCCCGGCCGCTATCGACTGCCTGCCAGGCGGTCCCCAGGGCCCAATAGAGATCGCCGGCCTCGGGATAGGCCCCCACCTCGGTGCTCAGCCCTCGTCGGCTCTCTCGATCCGCCCGCATCGTCTGGCGCATCCACTGGGCAACTCGTCGCCACCGAGGAGCGATCTCCGGCCGACTCGCCAGCTCTTCGATCCGCGACTCCGCTTCGTCGAAGCGCTGCAGGAAGATCAGCAACTGAATGCTCAGGACCAGATTGGCCGTCCCGGGCTCACCGATCTCGGAGCTTCGCAGCATGTCGTTCAAACCCGCGTCGAACTCGCCGAGGAAGAGCCTCGCTCTGCCGCGCTCTGCCAACGCCGGAGCGAAACCGGGCGCCTGCTCCAGGGCGCCATCGAAAGCGGCAATGGCACCGTCGAAGTCCCGCAGGAGACGCCTGACCTTGCCCAGATAGAACCGGGCCAGATAGACCCGGGGGAAGGATCCGGAGGCTGCCTTGTCCAGATGGCGCCGGGCCCGCTGCAGCTCACCACGATCGAAGGACAGTCGGCCCAGATGATAGTGGGCCACCAGGAAATTCGGCCACTCTTCGACCATGGCCTCGAAGCGGCTCCTGGCCTCCTCGACCTGGCCCGACTGGAGGAGCGCCAGAGCTTCCTGCAAAGCCAGATCCGGCGAGGTCTGTGAGTCCAGCGCTCCTACGCACCCCAGCCAGAGGCCGACGGCGAGCGCCACCCTAGAAGCGTGCCAAGCCGACCACATAGATTCGATCCGCAGGGAGGTCGAGGTATTCCTGGGTGCGGCCGTCGGGCCAGCTGACGGTCATCCGATCCAACCGATTCGCCGGTCCGATCCCGACATGCAGGCGAGGGTCACTCTCGGAGGCGTAGCTACCACCGGCCAGTGACTGCCGGAGCTGGATCCGACTGGCGGTCTCGAAGCGGACCACTGCGGCCCCGGGAAGGCTCACCTGCAACCAGCCACCCGCTGGAGAGGTGACATTCTCCAGCAGAGTCGGTCGCGCGTCCTGATTGCTCACCACGATATCCAGATCGACATCGTTTTCCATGTCGAGCCAGGCTCCTCCACGGCTCGACTCCTCGATCTCGAAGACCTCCCCCGCTTGCGGACCGAGCTCCCGGAAAATTCCATCTTCGTTGACGAGCAGCTGATTCTTCTGCCGGTAGCTCTCACCCAGCGAGGGATCCTCATCCACCTGGGGGTAGATATGCCCGTTGGCCAGAAAGAGATCTTCGTCCCCGTCGTGGTCCATATCGAGGAGCAGAGGTGCCCAACCGAGAGGCACGTAGCTGGGCACGGCGAGGCGCGCGACGAAGGTGTCGTCCTGGAAGAGCTCGCCGTCGAGATTGCGATAGAGGGCGTAGTAGTCGTGGGCGAAATTGGTCACCACCAGATCGGGCCAGCCGTTGCCGTCATAGTCCCCGACGCCCACGCCCATGCTCCCCTGGGCGTTGCCGTCGGCGTTGTAGGCGCAGCCCGTCCAGGTGGCCACCTCTTCGAAGGTGGCGTCACCCCGGTTCCGGTACAACCGGTTGGCCGTGCTGTCGTTGGCCACATACAGATCCCGATCGCCATCGAGGTCGTAGTCGAATCCCACTACCCCCATGGAGTAGCCCATCCCTCCTACCGCGAACCCCGACTCCTCGGTGGCCTGCCGGAAGGTTTCGTCTCCATTGTTGAGATAAAAGGTGTTTGGACTCTCCGGTAGCCCACGCGGCCCGTCCATGACCTGGACCTTGCCCCGCCAGGCACGGGTTCGTCGAGCTTCGAGAATCTCCTCCCAGGAGGCCTCGATGTAGTTGCCCACAAAGAGATCCTGGTCTCCGTCTCCATCGGCATCGAACAGGGCCGCACCGATGCTCCAACGGGGATCCCCGACGCCGGCGCGCCCGGTGATATCTGCAAAGCTGCCATCGCCATTGTTGCGGAACAGCACATTGGGGCCGTAGTTGGTGACATAGAGGTCCGGCAGACCATCCCCGTCCACGTCGCCGGCACAGCCGCCGTGCCCATACGCTCTGAGACCCACACCGGCGGCGGCCGTGACGTCTTCGAAGGTGCCATCGCCGAGATTGCGATACAACCTGTTGCCCTCGTCTCGCTCTTCGTCGGGCGGCAGGCGCAGCGCGGTCACTACATAAAGGTCCTGGAAACCGTCACCGTCGTAGTCGAGAACGACGACCCCGTTTCCAGTGGACTCTAGAATGTGGGGCTTCTCTATGCTTCCCGACCAGGTGATGACGTCCAGACCCGCAGACTGGGTGGCGTCCCGAAATCGTGGGGTCTGTGCGGAGGCGCCGCCCGAGGCTCCCAGGAGCCACAAAGACGCCGCCACGACCTTGACCTTCAGGTTCATCTCGAGAGAACCCACCTGATGCCGCTACTGGTCCTAGGATATCTCGTCAGCCCTGCGGTCGGCCTGCTGGAGGATCTGACCCAGCTCCGCCCGCAGGGACTCGGGCAGCGGCTCCGGAACGTGGCTGCCGATGGCTTCGATGGCCACTTCCCGAGCGGAGCGAATCATGTTGGGCCGCCCCGCCTCGACCCACCCGTGATGGCTGTTCCGGTCGAACAGACTCGGTTGCCAGATCGAGCGGAAGTTCTCCAGAGTGTGGGGGGTGGCCAGGAAATCCCCGCCGGGCGCCACCTGGTCGATGACTTCCAGGGCCAGGGTCGCCGGTGACACCTCCACACCGGACATCAGCCGCCGAACGAAGCCGATGATCTCCTCGGCGACGACCACCATCTCGAAAGAGCCGGTCAGACCCGACTCGATGTACCCCAGATCGTGCACCAGATTGGCACCACTCAGAGCGGTCCAGAGGATCCACAGAGCACTGTCGATACCGGCCTGGATATCCGGCAGCTTGGAGTCGGAACAGCCGGAGAAGCCCCACACCGGCAGTTTGTACCGATGATGCGCCAGCTCGGCCATGCCCAGACAGTGATGCATGCACTCGGGCGATGAATAGGTCGCCACCGTGGTCCGCATATCCATCGGCCCGGCGCCCGAACCAAAGACGACGGGGGCTGCCGGATTCCGCAGCTGAGCGATGGCCAGTCCGCTCAGAGCCTCGGCATTGGCCTGCACCAGACTGCCGGCCGAGGTCACCGGCGCCGAGGCCCCTTCGATCGGTCCGGGGGCGTAGACGAAGGGCAGTCCCCTGTCGGCAAGGAGCATCATCTTGGCCACCACCTCGTGGGAGTGCACCAGCGGCGAGGTCGGTTCCAGATAGCCGAGCAGGAAGGGACGCTCGGTCAGCCGGTCGTCGCCTCCGGCCAGCAACGCCGCCATACGCAGAATGTCCTGCAGACCCTCCGCGTCCCAGGCCGTATAGACAATGGGTTTGACGGTGTTCTCGGTCATCGCCAGAAAGGCGTGACGGTCCGAGGATCCTCCGGGCACATCGGCAGCCTGGGCCATCGACATGACAAAGTCGATGTTCTCCAGACAGTCACACAGCCTGGCGTAGGCCTTGACGTCCGCCAACACCGAGGGCCGCCTCTCACTGGTGACCAGGTCGACGGTGTTGGGCAGGTCCGAGCCGGTGCCGAAGTAGGTATTGAAGCCGGTCAACTCGAGCCGCCGCTCGCCGGTGCGCGAGTAGAGATCGATGGACGAAGGGGCGGTCTCCAGAGCCCCTTCGATCACCGCCGCCGGAAATCGTACCCGATCGCCGTCGCCGATCGTGCAGCCGGCAGCGGCCAGAAGCTCGACGGCCACCGGGTGATCGACCCGCACACCGGTGTCGGCAAGAATCTTCAGGGTCGCCTGGTGGAGCTCCGCCAGCTGCTCGTCGCTGAACATGCGGAGACTCAGCAGCGGTGCCGGAAGTCGTCCTCGCTCTCTACCCGGGGGCATGCAGAGCCTCCTCACCCGGTGAACTCGCCTCGTCTTCCACAATCTCCGCCAGACGGGCCTCGAGGCCGGCCAGGCCGACATCCCAGACCTCCAGGGGCAACTCCATGAAGTCGGCGATCTGCCTCGCTTTCTCCAACAGATTCGCCGCCGGATCTTGTCGCAGGAAGATCAGCCGCTTGAATCCCCTGAAGCAGAGCTCCTTAAGCTCCGGTCGTCGGTCGAGACCGAGACCCCGGAGGACGGTCTGCTCCCATCGCCGCACGAGATAGTCAGTGAGGAAATAGGTTTCGGGAACCTGCTCCGAGAGACGATCGGTACTGCAGCCTGCCAACATGGCGTAGCAGTGGGGCCCGGCTGGTCGAACAGCCCTATGCCGGGCGAGCAATCGATCGAGAGCGCCGGCGGTTCCGCAGTCCCCGTAGACTACAACCAGACGGTCGTAGCGACTTTCGAGCTCTACCAGCCTGGCTTCTACGGCCTGAACGATGCGATCGGGATAGAGATGGTGCTCCGCCGGTACCCCATGAATATCGACGGGCCAGCCCCGGCGGTGGGCGATCTGGTGCACCTCGCGGGCCAAGGCTCCACAAACGATGAAGCCTAAGCGAGCTTCACCCGGGACTGTGGCCTCGCTGGCCGATGTAGTGGACTCATTCATCCTCTTGCCTCCCGGGTCGGCTCGGAAACCGCACGCCCTCGACAAACAGCTGGTTGAAGTCGGGTCGTTCCGAGAGCTCGATGTACTCGACCCGCTGTGCCAGATCGTAGGCCATCTGGCACTCACGAAACGATACCAGTGCCATCTTCGCCCCCTCCGCCGCGACATTTCCCACAAACTGGATCTTCTCCAGCGGCAGACCAGGCACCAGGCCGAGGGTGCGGGCGCTCTGCGGGTCGAGAGCGCTACCGAAGGAGCCCGCCAGAAGAACCCGGTCCAGATCGTCGACACCGATACCAAAGTGCTCCATCAGGACCTGTACACCGGTCGATACCGAGCTCTTGGCCGACTGCAGCTCCCGGATATCACGTTGGGTCAAATGAAGCTCCGGTGCGAGGGCGAAAGCTCGCTCGCCATTCAGATCCACCAGAGAGTCCGCCAGCGGGTGCCGGCCGGCCTCTTCTCGGGACATGAGCCTGCCGTCCGGATCGAGCAACCCAGTCCGCAGCAGCTCGGCCGCCAGATCGATGAGTCCCGAGCCGCACAGGCCACGTGGCGCCGCATCCCCAACCACCGACATCTCCATCCGGTCATCCAGTTTGACTCGCTCGACCGCGCCGCGGGTGGCCGCCATTCCTGCCCGGATACAGCTCCCTTCGAAGGCCGGTCCGGCGGGTGCCGAGGTGGCAGCCACCCCAGCGCTCGAGCCCAGTGCCATCTCGCTGTTGGTGCCCACGTCGATGAATAGCCACGGCTCGTCCTGGCGAGCCAGGCCGGTGGCTTGGAGGCCGGCGACGATATCGGCTCCGACGTAGGCTCCGATGAGTGGGAAGGTCTCCACTCTGCCACGCGGGTGAATCCTGAGACCGAGCTCGTCAGCCCGCCTGGCTACGGACTCCCGAAAGGCGGGCTCGAACGGTGCGACCGCAAGGGAACGGGCGTCGACCCCCAGCAGGAGATGCAGCATAGTGCTGTTGCCAACGATCAGCGCCATCGGGATTGTGGGCGTGTCGATGTTCGCCAACCGGCCGAGCCCGCGAAGAATCTGATTCAACGTACCGAGGACCGCGGCACGCATCTCCCGCCGTTCCGCAGCTCCCTGCATGGCATGAGCGATCCGCGAGATCACGTCACCTCCGAAGATCGCCTGACGATTGAGGGCCGACTCCACCGCCAGCACCTCTCCGGTTCGCAGATCGAGGAGCGTTCCGACCACGGTAGTCGTACCGACGTCGAAGGCCACCCCATAGAGACTCTGGTGAGTGTCACCGAGCTCGAGATCGACCAGCTGCTGTCGCGCCAGAGTGGCGGTCAGATGAATCCCAGAGTCCCTGAGTCTCGCCGGCAGCCAGTCCAGCAGGTCGTCCGACGCCTCGAATGCATGACCCTCGGCCAGCAAGGCTAGTCTCAATCGTTCCAGATCGGCCCGTGTGTCGTGCTCCGAGAGAGGATCGAGCTCGAGGTAAAGCTTGTGCACATAAGGTTCGACATTCACCTCTCGTCCCACACCGGTGGTGGCGGTCCGGGGAATCTGCCGGCTCTCACTCACCCGGCAGACCGTGTCGCTCGAAGCTGGCTGGGCACAGGCCAGGCGCCATCCCTCGGCGAGCTGTTCAGGGGACAGATGCCGACGGTCGGCGGCGGAGATCTTTCGGGCTCCCTGCTCGATTCGCACTCGGCATTTGCCACAGGTGCCGAGACCGCCACAGGTCGAGTCGATGGCGATTCCCAGCCAATGGGCGGCAGTGAAGAGAGTGGTTCCTCGGGGAACCGACACGGACTGATCGTCGGGTAGAAACCGAATCTGGACCGTGCGACTCACTGCGCTTTGCGGCTCTCGCGGATCCAGGCCATGCCGTACGGGTCCCGCGCCAACAGCAGATCCGCAGCCATCACCGCCATTCGTGTTCCCTCCGCCAGGGGGTTGGCGATGGCCGAGGTCAAGCCGGCACCCATGGCCAGACCCAGGAACGAGGCGTTGATGGCCTTGCGGTTCGGCAGACCAAAGGAGATATTCGACGCACCCAGGGTCAGATTGTTGCCCAGCTCCTGGCGCACCAATCGGATGGTCTCGAGCGCTACCTGTGCGGCGGAGGCATCGGCACCCACCGTCATGGCCATGGGATCGATGATCACATCTTCGGCGGCGATGCCATGGTCGGCGGCCCTCTGCACGATCTTCCTGGCGACCCGCAGCCTCTCCTGCGGATCCATCGAGGGCCCCGATTCGTCGTGGGCCAGGCCGATGACCGCCGCCCCGTGGCGGGCCACCAGGGGCAGCACGGACTCCAACTTCTCCTCTTCGCCGGTCACGGAATTGACCAGCGGCTTGCCCTGGCAGACGGGCATCGCCGCCTCCAGCGCCGTGACCACCGACGAGTCGATGGAGACGGGGACATCGGAGATGCCTTGGACTAGCTCGACCATCTGGACCAGCAGGGCCGCTTCATCCGCGCCTGGGACTCCGGCGTTGATATCCAATATGGCGGCACCAGCCGCCACCTGCGCCAGCGCATCCGCCGCGACCCGCTCCATACGACCCTCCAGGATTTCCCGGGCCAGGGCCTTGCGACCCGTCGGGTTGATCCTCTCCCCGATGAGCACAAACGGGCTCTCCGGGCCTATCGTCACCGACTGGGAGGACGACTCCAGCTGTGTCTGCATCGGAGCTCCCAGCTCAGAGGGCGGCTTCTGCAGCCACCAGATCGAGGGCCACCCGCACGGCTTCCGGCGCGTTCGGCGCGTAACCATCGGCGCCGATTCGCTCCGCCCACTCTTGGGTCACCGGAGCGCCACCCACTAGGACCTTCACACTCGAGCGCAGGCCCGCCTCCTCCAGGGCCTCGATCACCGTCTGTTGCTCCGGCATGGTGGTGGTCAGTAGGGCGCTCAAGCCCACAAAACGAGGTTTGAGCTCACGGACCGCCTCGACGATGGCTTCGGTGGGCACGTTCTTGCCCAGGTCATGGATTTCCATGCCCACCGTCTTCAGCATGGCCGCCACGATGTTCTTGCCCAGATCGTGGAGATCGCCCTTCACCGTGGCCACGACGAATTTGTCGCTGATCTTGCGATCGCTACGGGCCAGCAGCGCCGGTTCCACCTCTTCGTTGCACTTCTCGAAGATGGCGGCCGCGGCGATGACCTCGGGCAGAAACGCTTCACCCCGCTTCCACCGCTCCCCCAGCTCCAGCAGCGCCGCGGTCATCCCACCTTCGAGGATCTCCTGCGGCTCCAACCCGGTTTCCAGCAGCTCGCCGGTGATCCGCAGCGCCGTGGCCTCGTCCAGACTCAGGATCGACTCCTTGAGGACATCCAATCGCTCACTCATCGCCTTTCTCCTCTCACCCGAGCCCCGACCGGCTCAGGCCTGTCGCTCGTGACTGTCGATGATTCGCAGTATCTCCATTTCCATCGCCTCCTCCAGCGCCGCAGGCTCGTGGGTCTCCAACAGGGTTCGGACCCGTTCCGCCGCCGCCTCTTGCGGCCCGGTGCGGTCGGCCGCCTCCCACTCCTCCCACGACAGACGATCGAACAGTCGAGGCATCCATTGCCGTCGCATGTTGGCGAGGGTGTGTTCGGCCGACAGGTAGTGGCCACCGGGACCGATCTCGCTGATGATCTCCGGTATCTCGGGATCGATATCGAGCGTCGCCGGGCTCATCAGGTGTCGCAGCAGGCTGAAGATCTCGCAGTCCATGACCATCTCCACGGGCGAGAAGACCCGGGCGCCAAAGAGCAGACCGGCGCCACACAGCAGATCCGCGGCCCCCAGGCAACTGGCCAACCCCGACAGACCGTTCTCCAGACCCGCCTGCCAGTCGGCCCGTTTCGCCCCGGTCGCAAACGTCCCGATGGCCGACGGGACGCCGTACCGCCGAGCCAGCTGGGCCGAGGCCATCTGCAGGAAGAGATCCTCGGGACCACCGCAGGCCGCCGCACCCGAGCGCAGATCCATGGCGGTCGCACAGGAGCCGTAAAAGGTGGCGGCACCGGGGACCAGCAGCTGGAGGGCGACGATTCCCGCCAGCACTTCGACGTTGCTCTGCACCAGCAGACCGCCGGCGGTGGCCGGCGCGGTGGCGCAGGAGATGGGCATCACCACGAAGCCACAGGGCACCCCAGCTTCGGCATAGACCCGGGCCGCTTCGAGGGCGCCCTCCTCGTAGGACAACGGGCTGAGGCTGCATTGAAAGGCCGACAGGATCGGCCGACGCCGCAGTTCCTCGGCCCCTCCGGCTACCACCCTGGCGATCTCGACGACTCCCTTGGCCATCTCGGGGGTGACCGCCGTCATCATCTGGATGTGTTTGCCGCTGTTGGTCAACTGGGCATGCAGCTCATGCATCGACTGGGAGCTACGCGGCACGTCCCGGGCCGTCACCGGCTGCCAGAGCATTCCTATCTCGGGCAGCGCATCGGCCAGACGAGAGATTCGGGCCAGATCCTCTTTGGTGGAGGGGCGCCTCTCACCGGTGGTCCAATCGAGGACCTCCGGCGCGTTGCCGTCTACCGACAGATAACCGCGGGTGCCGTCCAGGAGCAGGTCCAGATTCTCGTTGCGAGCCGCCAGTCGATAGCCGCTGGGCGCGCTGGTCAAGGATCGCTCGACGTCGTCGGGTGAGAAGAAGACCTTCCGGGCCTCATCGTCCACCGCTGCGCCAGCCTCGTGCAGGGCCGACCGGATCTCGTCGGACCGCACACCGATACCGACCGTCTCGAGCACCCGCAGCGTCTGCGCATGCACCCTGTCCGCGCTCTCCGCCGACAGGACATCCAGGGCGATTACCCTGGGCATGGAATGGATGGACTCATCCTGGCTCATGCAAGCCTCCCTCCTGGGTACCGCAGCAGACTCGGAGACCCTGCGATACCGTTCTTGTCGAGTATGAAAGAGCAAAGTGCGCTTTTCAAGCCCATCTTGATTGCAAACTGTCTAGGATTTCGGCAAGATTCGCAAGGAATGTACGAAATCGACGCCATCGACCGACGTCTGTTGGAGCTGCTCCAGCGTGACGGACGCATGTCCTTCAGCCGGCTGGCCGAGGAGGCGGGTCTCTCCCGGTCGGCGGCCACCACGCGAGTCAACCAGATGATCCACAACGGAGTGCTGGCTATCGTCGCGGCGACGGACCTCATGAACCTTGGGTATCTGGTACGCACCGTCATGTGCCGGGTCGAGGATGGTGCCCGCCGGAGCGCCGCCCGGCGCCTGGCCGGCCTGCCAGAGGTGACCTACTGCATCGTCGGTGCCGGTTTCGCCGATATCCAGCTGGAGATCGCCTGCCGAGATCCGCAGCACCTGGCCGAGGTGCTGGAGAAGATCGCCGACTTGCCAGGGGTGGTGATCCACCAGACATTCGAATTCCTCGAGATGGTCAAGCAGTCCTACGGTTGGGACGTGGCAGCACCCGAGGACTGACCGGAGAACCCCATGATGAGCCCAAGATCGGCCCGCGGGGCCAGGACCCTGCCTCAGGACTACTACACGTCGACGACCATCTTCCAGCAAGAGATGAAGGAGATCTTCCTGGGCCGCTGGCTCTTCGCCGGGCACGACAGCAGCCTGGCCGAGCCCGGCGACTACTTCCTCTTCCAGATCGGCCCGGAAAGCCTCATTGTGGTGCGGGATCGCGACCGAAAGGTACGGGCCTTCTACAACGTCTGCCGCCATCGGGGCGCTCGCCTCTGCAGCGAAGCGGCTGGCAGGTTTGCCAGTGGCATCCAGTGTCCCTACCATGCCTGGACCTACGGTCTCGACGGTGCCCTGTCAGGCGCACCGATCATGGGTGAGATGGCGAGCTTCAACCGGGAGGAGTACCCGCTGAAAGCGGCAACCGTCAAGACCTGGGAGGGCCTCGTCTTCGTCAATCTGTCCAACTCCCCACAGCCGTTCGAAGAGGCCTTCCAGCCTGTCCTGGAGAAGTTCGGACCCTGGCAGATCGCCGACCTGCAGCGGGTCCACCAGACTGTCTATGATGTCGAGGCCAACTGGAAGCTGCTGTTCCAGAATTACAGCGAGTGTTACCACTGCCCCTCGGTCCATCCGACGCTCAACCGGTTGACGCCGTTTCGCGACAGCCTCAACGATCTCGAGGAGGGACCCATCCTCGGCGGACCGATGCTCCTCACTCAAACCGATGGCAGCATGACCATGAGTGGTCAGCGCTGTGCGGCGCCGCTTTCCGGAGTGACGGGAGATGACCTGGGCAGGGTCTACTACTACACAATGTTTCCCAACCTCTTCCTCAGCCTGCACCCGGACTACGTCTTGATCCATCGGGGCGATCCGCTGGCGGTGGACCGAACGCGCATCGTCTGTGAGTGGTACTTCTTCCCCGAGGCGGTTGCCGCACCCGGTTTCGATCCTGGCCCGGCCGTCGAGTTCTGGGACATGACCAACCGCCAGGACTGGCATCTCTGCACCCTCTCCCAGCAGGGAATCTCCTCGCGAGCCTACGAGCCCGGGCCGTACTCCGACCTGGAGAGCCAACTGGCCGCCTTCGATCGGGAGTATCTGCGGGCCCTGGGACTCGGGGAACCAGGACCGGGAGGGCTCTGATCTGTTTCCCGGCACCGCTATAGGAATCGGGCCTGGAGGTGGGCGTCCGCCGGGAAGAGGTACCCGGACCGCGGGCCAGCTCCACTTCCAAGTTCGAGATCGGGCTGCAGGGCGTCCTTTTCGGTCCGCTTGGGATTACACTCTATCGGACGGGAAAAGAGTACGAGCCTGAATCATGACTGACACCGGGAATGGTTGGAGCGAGCGTTATCTGTCCGAACTGGGTAGCTATCTGCCCAAGGATCTTCGGGCCGAGGTGGTTGGGGAGCTGCGCTCACAGATCGACGAGAGTCTGCGGACACGCGCTGCGGCGGAGCCCGACCGCGAGCCGGCTGATCTCGAGTTGGAGGTTCTGGGCGAGCTCGGCCCACCTCACATGGTTGCCGACGCCTACGTGCCCAGACCGCGAGTCCTCTTCGGCCCCCGTCTCTACCCGGCCTTCTTCCGCACCCTCAAGATCGCCATCGCAGCCCTGACCGCGCTGACCGCACTCGGCGTCTATCTGGACTTTGCCCGTTCCAAGTCCCTCATGGCCCTCGGCCCGGCTCTGTTCTCGGCCCTGGGCGGCCTGATCACCGGCTCCATCATGGTGGTGGGCATCTCCGTGCTGGTCTTCTCCCTGATCGAGCGCTCCGCCGGGGCGCCACAGGACAGCGAAGAGCGCTGGGATCCCCGATCTCTCGCCGAAGCCCAGGACCCCGCCAAAGTGGCGCTGGGTGATCGAATCTCCTCCATCGCCTTTCTGGTGGTGGCTCTGATCGTGCTGAACTTCTTTCGCCACCGGATCGGCGCCCATCTGACGACCGACGACCACAGCGGTTGGATCCCCTGGCTCGGTGCCACCTTTCACCAGTACCTCTGGCTCCTCAATCTGGCCTTGGTCCTCGATCTTCTGGTCAACTTCATCGTTCTGGCGCGCTGGCGATGGTCACTCCTTCTGCGCTGGGCCAACTTCGGTGTCAACTGTCTCTATGTCGCTTTTCTCGGACTCCTGGTGGCCAACCCTCCCCTACTCTCCGTGGACCCCCAGTGGATGGTGGAGAATGGCTGGACCGCCGAGGCGGCGGCGGAGTATCAGGAGTTCGTCAGCGGAAACTTCCAGCGGATCGCCGATATCAATCTGAAGTTCCTGCTGGCCATCGCTTGCCTGGGCCTCGCCTACTCGCTCATCAAACTCCTACGCAGGACCATTGTGGGCACTTGAGTCCGGGAAACGATGCCCACAACGCCACATAAGGCCGCTTGCAGTGCCGACTGATTCGCAACCGACCGTTCTCCTGGTGGGCCTGGGGAATCTGGGCGGTGTCCTGCTGGAGTTTCTGGCCCGCGAAGAAGGAATCGGGCGTATTGTCGCCTGTTCGCGCAGCCGATCGGAGGGCGAAGCGCGATGCAATCTGGCCCGCATCTCCATAGCTGCCCAGGGCGACGATTGCCACATCGAGTACCGCCGGACCGACGTCTCCGATCCGGAGCGCTTTGCCGAAACGGTACGGTCCGCGGAACCGGATCTGATCCTCGGTACCGCCACCATGCAGACCTGGTGGCTCACCGATCTGCTGCCGGTCGAGAAGCGCGACAGGCTGCAGCAGGCGAGGTTCGGCTGCTGGCTGCCGCTCCACCTGGCTCCGACCCGGAGCTTCATGGAGGGTGTCCGACTCAGTGGCTTTCGGGGCCCAGTTCTGACGGCACCTTTTCCTGACGTGGTGAACTGCATTCTGGAGAGGCTCGGGCTGGCGCCGACCTGTGGCATAGGCAATGTCGACGAGATCGCCGCCAAGGTACGCCTACTGGCCGCTCAGCAACTCGGCGACGACCTCGAGGCGGTCCAGGTTCGTCTGGTCGGTCATCACGCCCTCGAGGCCGCGGCCTTTGGTGACCGGTCCGGTGGGACACCCCCCTACCATCTGCAGATCCACCATCGAGGAGCGGACGTGACCCACGAACTGGACACCGACGGTCTCCTCTTTGCTTCCTATCCACTTCCCCGAGGCCCGGCAGGAGCCTTTCTTACCGCCGGTTCCACACTGCGACTGATCCGAGCCCTCCTCTGGGAGACCAAGACCCCGCTGCACTCTCCGTCTCCAGCAGGGCTGCCCGGTGGCTATCCCGTCCTGGCCGGCGGCGGCGAGATCGAAGTCGCGCTTCCCGATGCCTGTTCCCTGCAGACCGCCATCGAGATCAACGAGCGCTCCCACCCATTCGATGGCGTGCAGTCCATCGAGCCCGATGGCACGGCGGTCTTTGTTCCGGCCTCGGCGGAGATCCTGGCAGACGAACTAGGCTACGATTGTTCACGACTGCCCGCCGACGAGGCTGCGGCCCGCGCCCGGGAGCTGGCAGCCAAGTTCAAGGAATACTCTGCCCGCAATGGCGTGGACCTGGATCGAGTCCCCTGAGGAAAGACAATCATGCGAGGACTAGAAGAGAAGACAGTTCTGATCACCGGTGGTGCCAGCGGCATTGGCGCGGCGACGGCGGAGCGGTTCCTGGGCGAGGGCAGTCGCGTCTGCATACTCGACCATGACCGAGCCGCACGCGAGGCCATCGAGTCCCGACTCGACAGGCTGAGCGGTGCCTACCATGCCGACGTCTCGGATCTCAGCCAGGTCCAGGCGGCCTTCGATATCTGCGCCGAAACCATGGGCAAGATCGACATCGTGATCAACAATGCCGGAATCAGCATCCGCCACGCTTTCCTCGACATCACGGCGGAAGAATGGAACCGGGTTCTGGCCACCAATCTGACCGGGGTCTTTCATGTGGCCCAGACCGCCGCCCGTCACATGATGGACCGCGACGGCGGAGTGATTCTCAACACCGCCTCCACCAATGGGCTGACCGGCTATCCGTTCTATGCCGATTACAACGCCAGCAAGGCCGGCGTCATCGAGCTCACCCGCTCGATGGCTCTGGAGCTGGCCCCCAAGGTGAGGGTCAATGCAGTGGCTCCAGGCTATGTGCTGACCCCCATGCAGCGCGCCGAGTACAGCGCCGAGATGCTGGCGGAAGTCAATCGCAAGATCCCCCTCGGCCGGCACGCCGAACCGTCCGAGGTTGCGGCGCTCTTTGCCTATCTGGCGTCGGAGGACGCGGCCTTTGTCAGTGGACAGGTCTTCACCATCGATGGCGCCGAAACCGCCGGCAGTCTGGCCAGCAGCTGAATCGGGAGAGATCGCGATGTCGTACACGACCGAGAGATCCAGGGATCTGTTCCAGCGATCCCTCAAGGTCATGGTAGAGGGCGGTAGCTCGCCATCGCGTGGACCCGCCAACTACGGCGAGCATCCCCTCTTCCTGGATCGGGCCGAGGGCTCCCGGATCTGGGACGTGGACGGCAACTGCTACATCGACTGGATGATGGCTTATGGTGCGCTGCCCCTGGGACACGCTCATCCGGCGGTGGTGACCGCCATCCAGGAGGCCGCCGGCCAGGGCAACCACTTCGCCGCCGCCTCGGAAGTGGAGTTGGAGGTGGCCGAATTGATCCATCGGGCGGTACCGGGGGCCGAGCGGGTCCGCTTCGCCAACACCGGCACCGAAGCCACCATGGCGGCGATCCGACTGGCCCGTGGCTACACCGGTCGACCCAAGTTCCTCAAGTTCGAAGGGCACTATCACGGCTGGTTCGACGACTTCCTGGTGAGCTCACACCCGCAGCCGGTCGTGTCGCTGGGTCACCGTAACGATCCGATCAAGATCGCCGACAGCTCGGGTCTCAACCGCCGCGCTCTGGAGGACACGGTGGTCGTCCCGTGGAACGACATCGGAGCGGTAGAGCGGGCCTTCGAGAATTGGGGCGGACAGATCGCCGCTGTCATCACCGAGGGGGTGATGGCCAACATCGGAGTCATTCCACCGGCGCCGGGGTACCTGCCCGCATTGCGACAGATGACCCGGGATCACGGTTCGCTGCTGATCCTCGACGAGACCGTCACCGGCTTTCGGGTTGCGCCGGGCGGTTGTCAGGACCACTTCTCTGTCCATGCGGACATCGTCACCTTCGGCAAGGGATTGGGAGCCGGTCTGCCGGTGGCGGCGTTTGTCGGCCGGGCCGAGGTCATGGAGGCGCTGGCCTGGGGTGGGGTGCTTCACTACGGTACCCAGAACGGATCACGTCTGGGAATGTACGCGGCTCGGGCCAATCTGCAGGCTCTGTTGGCAGACAAGGGGGCCGTTTTCCAGCACATGTGGACCATCGGTGAGAGCCTCTGCGACGGTCTTCGGGTCCTGTTCCAGGAGACTCGGACTCCAGCCATCGTGCAGAACGTCGGACCGATGCTGCAGATTCTCTTCACCGATCGCGAATCTATCGACGACTACCGGAGTTTTTGCCAGTACGTCGATCGGGGAGCCTACCAGCGGCTGGCGTTGGCCCTCTTCCGCCACGGTGTCTACATGACTCCGTCGGCCGCTCTGCACTCGGTCGCTTCGCTGGCGCACACCGAGGAAGACGTTCAGCTGACGCTCTCGGCCTGCCGACAGGCGCTCGAGGATCTGGCACAACAGGAATGAGTCCTGACGCCCAGAGGCTGGCCGGCAGGACGGTCATCATCACCGGAGCCGCGTCAGGCATCGGACTGGCCATGAGCCGACTCTTCGTCGCCCATGGAGCCCGGGTGGCCGCGGTGGATCTCGACCGGCAGGCTCTCGAATCCCTGTCGGCGGAGATCCACACCGACTCGGATTCGATCCTGACCATCGTGGCCGATACCGCAGACGCCGAAGACTGTCGAGAAGCGGTGCGACAGATCCTGCAGGGGTTCGGCAGGGTGGACATTCTGTGCAACAACGCCGGCGTCATCCGACGGGCCACCGTGCTCGAGCTCGAGGAAGCGGACTGGGATCGTCAGATGGCCGTCAATGTGAAATCGGCCTACCTCTGGTCGCGGCAGGTCCTGCCCCAGATGATCGAGCGTGGTGCTGGTGTCATCCTGAACACGGCCTCCGGCTGGGGTCTCACCGGCGGTGAACGAGCGGTCGGTTACTGCGCTTCGAAAGGAGCGGTGGTACAGCTGACCAGGGCCATGGCCATCGACCATGGGCCTCAGGGTATACGGGTGAACTGCATCTGCCCGGGAGATACCGATACCGCCATGCTGCGATCCGAGGCGGCCCAGCTCGGCGACGAGACCGAGTCGTTCCTCGCCGGGGCTGCCGAGCGTCCCCTCGGCCGCCTGGGCTCTCCGGAGGAGATCGCCCGAGCCGCCCTCTTCCTGGTCAGCGACGACGCCTCGTTTGTCACCGGTGCCTCTCTGGTGGTGGACGGTGGCGGCTTGGCCGGTGGCTGACTGGATGACCCGGCTGCATCCCTGCCGCTTCTGGTACGTATAGCTTGAAGAGCGCTATCGTGCTGGGGGCGGACCGCGCAAACGATCTCGCCACCGATCACCTTGCAAGGGGGACCCGATGATCACCTTCGCCTTTCTCTTTCTCGGTCTAGTCCTGGGAGTCCACGAAGTCGAGCTGTTGGTGGAAGGCGAGGTCGCCGAGATCCGACTCGAGTTGGATGGCGAGGTCGTGGCGGAGATCAGCGTGGAACCCTGGCGCACCGAGATCGATTTCGGCCCGGCCCTGAGCCCCCACAAGCTCGAGGCTGTGGCTCTGGACGTGGACGGAGAGGAGATCGACCGCGTTCGGCAGCTGATCAATTTGCCACGCCAAAGGGCCGAGGCTGCACTGTTGCTGGAGGGCCCCGACCCCGAGAATCCAACCTCGGCGCGCCTGGTCTGGAAGCATGTCGAGTTCCAGACCGCCGAAAAGACGACCTTTCTGTTCGATGGCGAGGAACTGCCGCTGAGCGGACCCGATCAGGTGCTGCTACCGGAATTCGATGCCGAGTCCCTGCACTCGATCGAGGCCAGCATTCGCTTTCCCGACGGGGTCCACTACCAGGCGGAGCTCAATTTCGGCGGTCAGACGATCTTCGGCGCCGACACCGAGCTGACCGGTGTGACCCTGGTGAGCCAGGGGATGCAGCTACCCGAGCTGCGATCGCTCGAAGGCCGGTTCATCAGTCATGCGGAGCCTCTACGGGTCGTGGGGGTCGAGCGCTCTCCCGCCCGGGTGGTGATGGTGGTCGAGCAGACCGCGCTGCCGGCGTTGCGCAAGCTGGGAGAGTTTGGTGGCAACCTGACCAACGAACAGACTGCCCTGCGGCCCGGAGAGGAGCTGGAGTTTCTCTTTCCGGAGGTCAAAAAGGTCGAGGGCAAGGGGGTACCCGCCCGACTCTTCTCTCTGACGCAGACCTTCACTGCGGGCCACGGTGGCAGCATTCCGTGGATCCTGACCCGCATCAGCGCCCCAGCTGGAGATCCTTCGCCGCTCCGTCGGATCTCCGATGCGTTGGCGGTGGCCGGGGTCCGCGCGGCTATGGGGAATCGACCGCGGGCGGTTGTTCTGGTGCTGGGGACCAAGGTGCGGGATACCAGTGCCTACAATATCGGCGAGGCCCGGCAGTTCCTGCGTGATCTCCGGGTGCCGCTCTTCATCTGGTGGACCGGCCGACCCCGCGGGGACATCTCCTCCGAGAATCAGCGACAGCTGACCCGCAAGACCCCCTGGGGTCGGGCTGATGACATCTCGAGTTTCACCCGATTCATCCAGGCTACGGAGAAACTCCGTATCGAGCTGGACAGCCAGTTCACGGTCTGGGTCGAAGGGAGCCATCTACCACACACCGTGGAATTGGCCACGGGGGTCCGCGGCATCAAGATGGCAGGCTGAAGATCTGGCGTAGCTCGCTCTCGACCCTGGCCAGACCCTGCGCCAGGTACTCGGGCTGCGCTCCGATCCAGATCCGCAGGTACCCTTCCATTCCCAGGTACTCTCCCGGAACGATCAAAGTACTCTGATTCTCGCGAATCCGCTCGCAGATCTCGGCACTCGCCAGGTCCCCGGGATAGCGGACGAAGCCCAGAGCTCCGGCATCGGGCGGTATCAGCTCGAACCCCTCTCCGAGGCCCTCCACCCACTCCTCCAGGGTCCGGAGATTCCCCTGCAACAGCTCTCGTCCTCGCTCATAGAGGCGCTCGCGGTTCGCCGGCTCCACAGCGACTCTGGCTATGGCGTCGGAGAGCTTTCCGGGGCAGATGGTCAGCGAATCGTGCTGGGTCCAGCACTCCTGCACGACCGCCTGCGGACCGACGATCCAGCCGATGCGCGCTCCCGGGATGCCGTAAGCCTTGGAGAGTCCACTAGTCACCAGCACCTGGTCACTCAGTCCCCAGAACGACCGGGTCCGTGGAGCGTGGATCTCGGCTCCGAGATACACCTCGTCGGCCAGCAGATACGCGCCCACCTCCTCGCAACGCCGGACGATGCGCTGCATCGCCTCGCCAGAGAGGACGGAGCCGGTCGGGTTGTTGGGATTGGAGATATAGACCAGCTTGGTCTGCGGCTGGACGGCCTGTTCGAACTCCTCCCAATCGGGCTCCCATCGCGACTCGGCCTGCAATCGAAACTGGCGTACCGGAGCCGAGAGACTCCTAGGGACACCCCAGAGCTGCATATAGTTCGGCACCTCGAGAGCGAACTCGTCTCCCTCCTCCAGCAGACTGAGGGCCAGCAGGTAGTTGGCCTCCGAGGTGCCGTTGGTGACCTCGATCTGATCGAGAGTGGCGCCGGGATAGAGCTCCGCCAGCGCCTGGCGAAGCTCCGGAGTCCCATTGCTCTGGCTGTAGGAGAGCGGCGTTTTCAGCGCCCATTCGAGATCAAGTCCCAGCTCCGCCAGCTCCTTCAACGACACCGGATAGACACCGCTTTCGCTGAGATCGAAGTCGACCACATTCTCCCAGGTCGACTGCATCCGCTCCATCTGAAAGGTCTCGATCCGCATTGTCTTCTCTCCTCCGATCCGCTCCGCCGACCCACCGGTTGCAGTCCCGCACCTCCGGGTGACCAACGATCCGCCCCGACCTCGAACGATACTGGCACGGCCGGTTGTGGCCGTCAAAGAGCGCTGGTGTGAGGGTCGGACGACTCCGATAGACTTCCCGGGTCGACAGGAGCGGCTAGATGGCAGCACGATACGGCGGGCAGAATATGGTGGATCCCATCCGTCGTGTCCTGGTTCGGCCGCCGGACGAGGCCTTCGGGTCCGCCGACCCCGAGACCTGGCACTACACCTCGACACCGGATCTGCAGACTGCCCGGCGGGAGCACCAGACTCTCGTCCAAATCCTCATGGACGCCGGTGCAGAGATCCTCTACCACCAGCAACCGCAGTTGCACCGGGCCGATGCCATCTATGTCTTCGACCCGGTCCTGATCACCGACTCCGGGGCGGTGATCCTGCGCATGGGCAAGGAGCTGCGTCGAGGAGAGGAAGAAGCCATCGCCGCCACCCTGAAGGAGTTGGAGATACCCATTCTGGCGAATCTGTCGGCAGGCGCCCTGGCCGAGGGCGGCGATCTGCTGTGGCTCGACGAGACTCACCTCGTCGCGGGTCTCGGATTCCGCACCAATCGTCAGGGGCTGCGGCAGCTCCAGGAGATCCTGTCGCCCCTGGGTGTTCGGGTCACCGGTGTCGACCTGCCGTTCTTCACCGGACCCGAGGCCTGCCTCCATCTGCTGTCGATGATCAGCCTGATCGATCACGATCTGGCATTGGTCTTTCCGCCTTTGCTGCCTGTGGCCCTCTGGCAGGAACTCGAAACGCGCCAGATTCGCCAGGTCGAGGTCCCAGAGGAGGAGTTCCCCACCATGGGCCCCAACGTTCTCGCCCTGGCACCCCGTCGATGCCTGATGCTCGAAGGCAACCCGAGGACCCAAGAGAGACTCGAGGCGGCAGGCTGCACCGTCCAGACCTATCGTGGGCAGGAGATCTCACTCAAAGCCGAGGGCGGACCCACCTGCCTCACCCGCCCCCTACTGCGGGCCGTCTAGGGTCGGGCGCCGATGAATCAACTGGAGCGCCGGGTCCTCGACGCTATCGACCTGGAAGCGCTGTTGAGCTTTCTCTGTCGGCTGCTGGCCATACCGAGCTGCGATGGCCAGGAGAACGCCGCTCAGGAGCTGGTGGCCGAGCAGATGTCCCACTGCGGCCTGCAGGTCGATCGGTGGGAAGTCGATCTCGCTTCTCTTCGCCGACACGCCGCCCACTGCCAGGAGATCGACAGATCAGCAGCCCTGGGGGTGGTGGGCCGAATCGGCCAGTCCGGACCCGCCGATCTGATCTTCAACGGCCATGTGGATGTGGTCCCAGCCGGTGACCCCGCCCGCTGGTCCTATCCGCCCTTTCAGGGAACTCTCACCGATCGGCGAGTCTATGGCCGCGGCAGCGCCGACATGAAGGGCGGTTTGAGCTGCGCTCTCTTCGCCGCCAAGGCGATCCGTGACGCTGGGGTGGAGTTGGCGAGCCCGCTGCAGGTGCAAAGCGTCTTCGGCGAGGAGGATGGTGGAGGCGGTTCGCTGGCCACCCTGCTGCGCGGGCACCGAGCCTCGGCCGCGGTGATCATGGAGCCGACGAGCCTGCAGGTGGTGACTGCCCAGGCCGGTGCGCTCAACTTTCGACTCAGGGTGCCCGGCAAGGCGGCCCACGGATCCATGCGCACCGAAGGCGTGAGCGCGTTCGAGAGATTCCTGCCCGTCCACAGGGCAATTCAGGAGCTGGAAAGCCAGCGCAATGCGACGGTCGAGCATCCCTTGCTGGCCGACCAGGCCCTTCCTTACCCCATCAGCATCGGCAGGTTATCGGCGGGCAACTGGGCCTCCTCGGTCCCTGAAGAGCTGGTCTGCGAGGGGCGCTACGGGGTGGCCATCGGAGAGTCGCTGGCCGATGCCCGTCAGGAGTTCGAAGGGGCCATCGAGAGGGCCGCCCAGGCCGACTCCTGGCTTTGCCGGCACCCTCCGATCGTAGAATGGTGGGGTGGCCAGTTCGAGCCTGCAGAGACCGGGAGAGAGCATCGGCTCGTTCAGAGCCTGAGCCGGGTGGTGCAAGATCTGACCACCAGAGAGCCCCATCCACGGGGGGTCACCTACGGTGCCGATATGCGGCTGCTGGTCAATGAGGGACGCATCCCAACTGTGCTCTTTGGACCCGGCGACGTGAGAGTCGCCCACCAGACTGACGAGTTCGTCCCCATCGACGATCTGTACCTGGCGGTCAGAGCCCTGGCACTGCTGGCTCTTCGCTACTGCGGCATCTTCGAATCCCGGACCGAGAAAGAGGAATCATGACGCCTCGACGATCACCAACAGCCCTCGAACCCTTCTCCTTCGGTCTGCTGGTTCTCCTTCTGGTCCTCGGTTGCGCCGGACCCGGTAAGGACCACCGACCCGAGGTATCGCCGCCCACCGCGACGCTGATCGACAACGCCACCATCATCGACGGCACCGGCGCTCCGCGCTTCGTGGCCGATGTCCGCCTGCGAGGAGACCGGATCGCGGAGGTCGGCAAGCTCGAGCCGGAGCCCGACGAGATCGTCATCGATGCCACCGGCTTGGTGCTCACCCCGGGGTTCATCGACACCCACAGCCATGCGGACGCCGATATTCTGGCCAGACCCGACGCCCGGGCGGCGGTGAGCCAGGGGATCACCACCGTCGTGGGAGGGGCCGATGGATTCTCCGATACACCCTTGAGCGAATTCTTCGCGCAGCTTGAAAAGACCCCACCTGCCGTGAACCTCGCTTCCTTCGGCGGCCACAACAGCTATCGCGACTACGTCCTCGGTGACGAGTTTCGACGCACCGCTACCGATGACGAGATCGACGCCATGTCGACCCTGCTGATCGCCGACATGCAGGCCGGGGCGCTCGGTCTCTCCACCGGCTTGGAGTATGACCCAGGCATCTTCTCCGCCAGCGAAGAGGTCATCAGGCTGGCCAGGGAGGCGGCCCGTCACGGAGGGCGCTACACCAGCCATCTGCGGAGCGAGGACCGGGCCTTCTGGGAGGCGGTGGACGAGATCCTGCTGATCGCTCGGGAGGCCTCGATCCCGGTCAATCTCACCCATGTGAAGCTCGCCATGCAGAGCAGCCTCGGGGAAGCCGAGCGGCTCCTGTCCAAGCTCGACGAGGCCCGCAGAGCCGGGCTCGAGGTGACTGCAGACATCTATCCCTACACCTACTGGCAGTCGACCCTGGAGGTCCTCTTCCCGCAGCGCGATTTCGACAACCCTGAAAGCGCCGCCTTCGCCGTCACCGAAGTCTCGACGCCCGAAGGCATGCTGATCGCCCAATTCGAGCCCGACCCGACTCTGGCCGGCCTGACCTTGGCGGCGATCTCAGACCAACGGGGCACCGAGCCCGCCGGGACTCTGATCGATCTCATCCGCGAAGCCCAGGACTATCGCCAGGCGACGGGCACCGAAGACGTCGAAAGCGTCATCGCTGTGGGCATGTCGGAAGAGGACATCGAGCGCCTCCTCCGGTGGCCCTGGGTCAACATCTGCACCGATGGCGAGCTCTGGGGCAGCCACCCAAGGGGCTTCGGCTCCTTCCCTCGGGTTCTCGCGCACTATGTGCGAGATCGACAGATCCTGAGCCTGGAGGACGCGATCCACAAGATGACCGACCGCGCGGCCCTGACTGCCGGTCTGCCGCGGCGAGCCCGCGTGGAGCCGGAGCACTACGCGGATCTGGTCTTATTCGACCCGGACACGGTCAGCGATCGCGCCACGACCGACGATCCGCACGCCGACTCCGTGGGGATCGTCAGTGTGTGGGTGAACGGAGAGGTGGTCTGGACCGGCGGCGACGTCACCGGATCCCGACCCGGACGAGTTTTGCGGAGTCAGGACGGTCATGACTGAGTCGGCGGTCCTGCTGGCCAACGGTCTCCTGCAGACACCGTTTGCCAAAACCACCCATGGACTGATCCGCGGACCGAGCCGCTACCGGATCCTGGCGGTGGTCGACCCCGACCTCGCCGGCAGTGACGCCGGAGCCGTCCTAAACGAACACCCGCGAGGCATCCCGATCTACTCGTCGCTACGGAGGGTGATCGCAGACACTGGAGAGATACCCGACGTCTGTGTAGTGGGGGTCGCCACGGTCGGCGGTGTGCTGCCAGGGCCGATTCGACAGGACCTCCTCCAGGCTGCCGATCTCGGTCTGACGCTGGTCAACGGTCTCCATCAACTACTGGCCGACGACACCGAGATCGCCCCTCGAGTCCAACGAGCGGGCGGTACCATTGTGGATATTCGTCGACCCAAACCGACCCGGGACCTACGCTTCTGGACCGGCGAGGTTCTGGGAATCCCTACACCTCGCCTGGCAGTGCTGGGTACCGATTGTGCGGTGGGCAAACGCACCACTGCCGCGCTCCTGCGGCAGGCCCTGCTCGATCAGGGCCTGCGGGCCGAGATGATCTACACCGGCCAGACTGGTTGGCTGCAGGGGATCCCACACGGATTTATCTTCGACGCCACCCCCAACGACTTCGTCTGTGGTGAGCTGGAAGGCGCGATTCTCGCCTGCCACAGCGATCTCGACCCGCAGGTCCTGCTGCTCGAGGGTCAGTCGGGCCTGAGAAACCCCTCCGGCCCCTGTGGCTCGGAGCTGATCCTGGCAGCCGGCAGCTGCGGAGTGATTCTCCAGCATGCTCCTGGCCGGCGGTTCTATGAAGACCTGGAAGACCTGGGGTGCGAGATTCCTCCCATCACCGAGGAGATCGAGATGATTCGACTCCTGGGAGCGCAGGTCTGGGCCCTGACCCTGCACACCGAGAATCTCGAGGAGAACACTCGAGCCGCGACCCGAGATCACCTGCACCGTGAGCTGGGAATCCCGGTGGTGCTGCCGCTGACCGATGGCGTCGCTCCAGTTGTCGACGAGATTCTGCGTCGAATCCCCCAGCTGAGGAGCGAGACATGAGAATCACCCGCATCGAAACCTGGTCCGAGGCGGTGCCCCTGACCCGCCCCTACGTCATCGCCAGCCGCAGCATTTCGGACGTCGACATGATGTTCGTTCGCCTCACCAGCGAGTCGGGCGCCGTCGGCCTGGGTTGCGCCTCACCCGCCGAAGAGGTGACCGGTGAGTCCCTGGCCGACTGCGCGGCGGCCCTGGACATGGGCAATCTCGGCTGGCTCGAAGGACGCAGCTTGGCGGCGCTGCCAGCGTTGTGCCGTCGACTCGCAGCCCGATCGCGAAGCACTCCCGCCGCTCGAGTGGCAGTGGAGATGGCCATGCACGATCTGGTCGCCCGCCACTGGCAGCGGCCGCTGGTGGATCTCTTCGGCCGTCAGCACGAGTCGTTGCCAACCTCGATCACCATCGGCATCAAAGACAGCCTCGAGGCGGCGCTGGCCGAGGCCGACGAATACCTGGGCCGCGGGTTCCGCTGCCTGAAAGTGAAGATCGGTCACTCTTTCGAGAGGGAGACCGAGCTTCTCCACCGAATGCGGGAACATGTGGGCCCAGCCATCGGTATCCGGGTCGATGCCAATCTCGGCTACGACCTCGAGAAGACCGAGGGATTCTGGTCCCATGCCCAGAGGCTCGATCTGGAGTTGATCGAGCAACCTGTTCCGGTCGAGACCTTCGAGGAACTCGAGTCCCTGCCGGCGGGCTATCGGCGGCTGCTGACCGCGGACGAGAGCCTGCTGGATGATCAGGACGCGTTTCGTCTGGCCAGCCCACCCCGGAGCTGCGGCATCTTCAACATCAAGCTGATGAAGTGCGGCGGCCTGACCACCGCGCTGGAGATGGCCCGTCTGGGGGAGCTGGCCGGCATCGACCTGATGTGGGGATGCATGGACGAAAGCGTCATCAGCATCAGCGCTGCGCTGCACATCGCCTACGCCTGTCCGAATACCCGCTTCCTCGATCTCGACGGCAGCCTCGATCTGGCCCGGGATCCGGCCCGCGGCGGCTTCGACCTCGTAGACGGGGAGCTGCGGATCCTCGATGCCCCCGGTCTGGGGGCAGAGCTATCAGCTTGAGGGGCTGCTGAACTCCTGCGCGATCTCCTCGGCCTCCTCCACCGTGTCGATGTCCTTGGCCAGAGAGAGCCCATGTTTCAGAGGAGTCCGTCCCTGTCGGTCAGGATGTTGTCGCCGGTGCTGGTAGCGCACATAGATCCGATGGAGCCGGGAGGCCATCTCCTCCGGGGTAATCACCCCTCGGCGGAGCTTGAAAGCCATGGCGGTGCCGTTGGAGACCACGGTGTAGGTCATGGTCGGCAGTCGCAGCGTCAGCAGCAGTTTCAGATCCTGCAGCACCAGACCCCCGAAGATGTGGCCGATGATCAGACCCAATCGGTACAGGATCGGCCGGTTACGACTCCTGTAGGCCAGATCGAAGGTTCGGTAGACCAGCGGGAGACGCACCGCCGTCGGATCGGCGACCAGAAGGTGTCCCGGCAGCAGCGTTCTGGGCGCCGCCCCCGGCAGTGGAGCCACGCTGTATCGGGGCTTCCAGGCCGACGCACCCAGCTCGCCATTCTCCTCCGGTGCCAGGATGGCCGGGAACCAGAAATCCAGCGGCAGATGGTGGTAGTAGTCCTCCATCAGGCGATGGAGCTCGTGCTCTTCGGGCAGGATGTCACAGGTGGTGAAGGCCACCGATCGACCGGGGCACTCCTGCATGACCGTCTCGATGGCGGCCTGGATGTTGTTGCCAAAGGTCGAATCGGTGTCGATGATCCGACACCCCTGTCTGCCTTGGCCGTAGAGGGCGGCCGGACCGGCGATGAAGATGGGGTCGAAATAGCCGCTCTGCCGCAACCGCTCCACCAGCAGATCGATAATGGGCCGGCCCTGGATACGCAGCGCCAGACCCTTGGGGCCCTGCAGCGGATGCAGCTCGGCGCCGCTCTCCGGAAGCGTCGACGGCCGGGCATCCCCGCCGCCCAAAACCACCAACGGTATCGGCTCGGGCCTATCGGTCTGACCCACCATCGGCTCTTTCCCTCGAGTTTCCGTCAAAGGCTGCCACCCCCTGGCGTTCGGAGACAAGAATCTACCGCAATTCTCTTCTGGGAGCGAACATCGCTGCCGGTCTCCTGAGCCTTTTGCTAGAGTCCGAGATCCTGCGCAGTAGGGTACAGCGCCGCCAGCCAATGGTTGATCCCAAGACATCGAGAGCCTGGCCCCTGGCCGTCGCTGCCATGGTTGTCACCGCCCTGCTCTGCCTGACCACCTACCTGGTTCTCCGATCTCTGGCTCGCATCCCGCAGGCGGCAGTCGACCAGACCCGCGAGGTTCTGGAGGCAGCCGAAGATCTGCTGGCCGCCTTTCGCCAGGGAACCGTCGAGACCCGGTTCATCACCTACGCCACGAGCATCGCCGGAACAAGCTATCTGCAGATCGCCACCATCGACCGGACGGAGGTCTTCACCCGCGAGGATCGAGCCTCCATCTTCTGGGGCGCCGTACAGCTCCCCGATGTGGTGGTCTCGGCCACCGCCCCGGTCCAGTACACGGCCTATGTGGATCTGGATGCAGTCTGGCACTTCCGCCTCGACCAGGAGACGATTCGGGTGGTGGCACCCCCCATCGCGTTCAACAGACCCTCCATCGACGTCTCTCGTATCGAATTCGAAGTCCGAGAAGACAGCCTCCTGCGAGACGAAGATGCCGCCCTGGAGGAGCTCGAGAGAGGTCTGACTGGCCTCACTCGCCGCCAGACCCAGGAGCTCGAGCCGCTTGTCCGCGAGACCGCTCGCGGCAAGATCGAGAATTTTGTGCGCACCTGGTTGCTGCAGAATTATGCCGGAGCGGAGTCGAAGACCATCGAAGTCAGGTTCGCCGACGAGGTGGAGTCGGATAGCCCACTGCTCGCACCAGGGCCCGACCGATAGTAGCCCGACTCAGTGGAGCTCGAATTCGGCGATCACCGGTCGGTGATCGCTGGCCACCTTCGCCACCCGGTGGCGGCAGCGGTACGCTCCGATGATTCGCAACGGTCCTCGATAGTAGATCCGATCGAGGGCTCCGCGAGGTGAGAATGAAGGATAGGTCTTGATGCCTCGGGGTCCAGTCTGGGTCCGCCGATCGGTAGCACAGTGGAATCCCAGGCCCTCGACGATATAGGCCCGGAGCATCGAGCGCCAATCGTTGAAGTCGCCACCCAGAATGCACGCCTGATCAGTCTCGACGCTCGACATCTCGCGCGATCTCGCCAGCAGACCGGACTGTCGCTGCCGCTCACGAGCCGAGAGGCCGAGATGCAGGTTGAACACCTCCAGCAGGTGGGCGTGACCCTTCTTCTTCTCGAGGCGAATCGTGGTGTGCTGACAACCACGGCGCTTGCGCCGTCCGATGGTCAGATCGATATTGCGTTCGCGAACGATCGGATAGCGACTGAGGGTCGCGTTGCCATACCACCCCTTACGTAGGCTGACGTTGTGACCCAGAGCGAAGTGCGGCAGTCCGATCTCGGTGGCCAACTCCTGTGCCAGATTGATTTCACGCGATCTCGGCACCCCCTCATCCACCTCCTGGAGCAGCACGATGTCGGGTTCGTGGTCCCGCAGGATCGCCGCCACCCTCTGCGGACGGAAGCGGCGGTCCATACCGATGGCGCGATGAATGTTGTACGTGATGAGTCGGAATCTCACGGCTCAGCTCCCAGCAGAATCTATCAGTCGACTCCCGCTGTGGAGCATTTCACTGCGCCCACGCGGCTGGGGGATTACATTGATGACGGTTCAGCATCCTCCTTTCTTCCCCCTACGGCGAGAAGCCTCCCCTCCTTGGCTTCTCGCCCCTTTCTTTTTAGGGCGAACATTTCCCGGTGGTGGCCGTAGTGTGAGAGGGATTGCATAGGTTCACCGAGGAGGAAACGATGGCTGAGGCCAGAAATCAACTGCGAAGGTCCCGACAACATCGCATAATTGCCGGCGTCTGTGGAGGCCTGGCCGAGTGGTTGGGCTGGGATGTGACCCTGGTTCGGGTCCTCTACATCCTGATCTCCATCTTCTCGGCCGCCTTCCCGGGGCTACTGGCGTATATCATCCTCTGGATCGTCATGCCGGAGGCGGATTGACCGCCGCCGAGTCATGACGCTCTGAGACCCATTGTCGATGTTTGGAAAGCGCTTCGATCTGGTAACCGTCCTGGGGGTGACGCTGCGCGTCGATTCCAGCTGGCTGGTCGTGGCTGTCCTGTTCAGCTGGCTGTTGGCCGGTTCCTTCGCTGTCGGTTACTCCGAGCTGTCGACCGCGACCCACTGGATCATGGGGCTGTCCGCGGTCCTCGGACTCTTCGCCTCCGTCGTCCTACACGAGTTCGGCCACGCCATGATGGCCCGTCAGGTGGGTCTGTCGATCCGGGGTATCACGCTCTTCTTCTTTGGCGGCGTGGCCGAGATGGATTCCGAGCCACCCAGCCCTGCAGCGGAGTTCCTGGTTGCGGTGGCTGGACCCGCCGTGTCGTTTCTGCTGGCGGTCGGTAGCTTCGTCGTCTACGGTCTCCTCTGGGGAGTTGCGGTGAGCCCGGCCGCCCTGGGCGTCATCGAGTACCTGGGCATCATCAACCTGATGCTGCTGGTCTTCAACCTGGTGCCCGCCTTTCCCCTCGACGGTGGCCGGGTCCTGCGCTCGATTCTCTGGTTCTGGAAACGAGACCTGCGCTGGGCCACCTCCATCGCCTCTCGGGTCGGCAAGGGATTCGGCACGCTGCTGATCGCCTACGGCATTTTCGAGATCATTGCCCGGCAGAATCTCGTCGGCGGACTCTGGAAGTGCCTCATCGGTGTGTTTCTCCGCAATGCGGCCCAGATGTCCTACCGCCAGGTTCTGCTCCGCGGCAACCTGGAAGGAGAGCGCGTCCGCCGATTCATGCGGACCGATTTCGTCGTCGTACCGCGAGCCATCTCAGTGGCCGATCTGGTGCAGAACTATATCTACAAACACCGACTCGAGATGTTTCCAGTGGTCGACAACGAGCGGCTCATCGGCTGTGTCACCACTCAGGAGATCAAGAGCCTGCCCCAGGCCGAATGGTCGCGGCAGAGTGTCGGCGCCATCACCATTCCCTGCTCTGCTGCCAACACCATCTCATCAGACGCCTCGGCTTCGGCGGCTCTGACCATCCTCGGTCGATCCGCATCGAACCGTCTCCTGGTGGTCGAGAACGAACGTCTGGTCGGAATTCTCGTCCTCGAAGACCTGCTGCAATTCCTCTCCCTCAAGAACGAGCTCGAGGGCCCGTCAGGCGGCTTGACAGGCTCGAATTGAGCGGGATACCCTGCCGTCCCATCAATGTTCCACTTCTTTCCCTACGCTCAGTGACGACCAGGGGGGCCATATTTTGAGCGTCGAGCAACACTCTCGTGAACGTTGGGGCACGCGTATCGGTCTGGTGCTGGCCATGGCGGGCAATGCCGTGGGGCTGGGAAATTTCCTCCGTTTTCCCGTGCAGGCGGCCCAGAACGGCGGTGGCACCTTCATGATTCCCTATTTCATCTCGTTCCTGCTTCTCGGTATTCCTCTGATGTGGATCGAATGGGGAGTCGGCCGCTACGGGGGTACCCACGGTCACGGGTCGGTGCCCGGGATGTTCGATCTGTTGACCGACCGCAAGAAGAAGTGGGCCAAGTACGTCGGTATCGCGGGTGTCGTCGGACCGCTGGTGGTCTTCATCGTCTACACCTACACCGTCTCCTGGATGCTGGGTTTCAGTTTCCTCAGCTTGATCGGGGCGTACTTCGGCAAAGACAACCTGGAGGAGATGGGTGGCTTTCTGGCCAACTATCAGGACATCACCTCGACCTCTCCGACCGGTGGCCTTCTGGCCCTGGTCTTCTTTCTGATCACCGTCGGCTTTCTCGTCTGGGTGCTGTCGCGAGGCATCAGTGGCGGTATCGAGAAGTTGGCTCTCATCGGCATGCCCATACTCTTCGTCTTCGCCTTCCTGCTCCTGGCCCGGGTTCTGACCCTGCCGGCCATCGAGGCCTCACCGGCGGACGGTCTGAACTTCATCTGGAGCCCCGATTGGGGCAGTCTGGCGAACGCCAGGGTCTGGCTGGCCGCGGCCGGACAGATGTTCTTTACCCTTTCGGTGGGGATGGGCAGCATCCAGACCTACGCTTCGTTTCTGCGCAAGAAGGACGATGTCACCCTGACCGGTCTGTCGACCGCCGCCACCAATGAGTTCGCCGAAGTCGTTCTCGGCGGCACCATCGCCATTCCGGCGGCGGTGGTCTTTTTCGGAGTAGCAGGAGCCACCGCGCTGGCCAACGGCGGCGCCTACGATCTGGGAGTCGTGGCCATGGGCGTGGTCTTCCAAGGTCTGCCGGGTCCCGAGGTGCTGGGCCGTCTGGCTGCCTTTCTTTGGTTCTTCCTGTTGTTCATCGCCGGCATCACTTCCAGCGTCGCCCTCGCCAGCCCGACGATCGCCTTTCTCCAGGAGGAGCTGGGATTCAGCCGCAAGAACGCCGTTCGCGTCATCGGTGCCCTGGGTCTGGGTCTGGGGATGTTCCACGTCGTCTTCTACCACCAGGGCGTACATCAGGAATGGGATTACTGGGCGGGCACCTTCGGGCTGGTGGTCTTTGCCACCATCGAGATCATCCTCTTCTCCTTTGTCTTCGGGATCAATCGCGGTTGGGACGAGCTCCACAAGGGCGCCGATCTGCAGATCCCCAGCATCTACAAGTTCATCATGAAGTGGGTGACACCCCTCTTCCTGCTGATTCTCCTCACCTGGTGGGGCGCCACCCAGGCCATCGATTACCTGTTGATGAACAATGTCACCGACGCCTCGACGATTCCGTATCTCTGGGTGAGTCGCCTGTTGCTCGTCGGCCTGGTCGTGGCCGGACTGATCCTGGTTCGCAAGGCGTGGTCCCAGCGACCTACCGCCACAGACTGAGATAGGGAGAGGCCGATGGAACCCTTTGCCATACTCTTCATGAGCTTCAGCATGACCTGCGTGACTCTGCTGGCCGGATACTGCCTCTTCCGGATTCTCACCAGTGGACCTCCAGCGGCTGACGACGACACGGATTCCTGAGCTCGAGTATCGACATGCTGCGAAGCCGCGACGCGTCAGTACTTCTGCTCCTCCTGGTCCTGGCCGGTCTTCTGCCGGCCTGCGGTGGCCCTGGTGAGCCCACGGATCAGCCCGACGTGGCAGGGCCCGCGGTCTACAACGTGCGCGGTATGGTGCGGGAGGTTCGGCACCTGGGGGAGGAGAGCCTGCAGCTGTCGGTCTTCCATGAGGCCATTCCCGGTTTTATCGGCATCACGGGGGATGTGGTGGGCATGAAGTCCATGACCATGCCCTTCGCCGTCGACGCTGGCGTCGATCTCTCGGGTATCGAGGCCGGCAGCAAGATCGACTTCGAGCTTTCGGTGGACTGGAGCCGCAGGGAACCCGGTCTAATCACCGCCATCAGCCTTCTACCCGAAGACACCGAGCTCGTCCTCGGGACCGACTGATCCTTCATCAGCCTGCCTCATCGAGCTCAATGGGCAGGCTTCAAGATCGGGTCTGTGAGACCTGACCGTCGAGGAACCGACCCACGATGGCCCGAAAGCTGTCGGTCCACTCGTGGGCACCATCGAATCGGATCGGCCGCGCTTCGACGCCCTGGGCCGTCAAGACCCCGAGGTCTGCGGTCAGCTTCTCCTCGGTATACCAGGGATCTCGCTCGCCGGCGCCGATCAGGGCTACCGGCAGCTCGGCGAGTGCGCCCTCGGCAAGCTCGGGCGGCACGTCCCCGCCGAGTGCGAGAACGGCTCGGCATGGGCGCTCGACGCCCGCCGCGGCGCGATAGGCCATGGCGGTTCCCTGAGAGAACCCTGCGTAGACCAGCGCCCTGCTAGGGCCGGAACCCACGGGCCCCAGCTCACTTTCCAGAACTCTCGCGACGTAGCGGAGATTGTTGCGAATCGCCGCCTGCCGATCCAGACGGGTCATCCAGCTGGCCACGACCTCACCGGTGCGACCCCGGTAGAAGGGATGAAGCGCCTGGATGGAGATCCGGGTCCAGGCGGTAATCCCAGGAATGAGATTTATCTCGCGCAGCAGATCTGCGGCTCCCTCTCCATAGCCATGGAAACCCACCAGGACCGGTGAATCTGCTCCTTCCAGACCCTCTTCGACCCAATACCGCCCCTCAACGGAGGTCTCTACCGAGTCCAACCTGGCTGTGGACATGGTCGGCTCAGTCCTCGCTTGATGCGCGGCGGGGTTTCCGGCGATGGACGGCGGCAGCCAGCAGCTCGACCTCCCCCCGGATGGTGGCTACCAGCCCGGCCTGACGACCCGACTCCTCCACCAGACGCACCAGGGCGCTACCCACCACCACACCATCGGCCATCTTGGCGACCGTGGCCACCTGCTCCGGAGTGGAAATACCGAAGCCCACCGCCAGCGGTTGGTCGATCCGCCGACGAACTCGCTTCACCTCCCGTTTCAGCTCGCTGGCCAGCTCGTCCTGCACTCCTGTGACCCCGGTTCGTGAGACATAGTAGACAAATCCCGTCGATAGCCGACTCACTTCGGCGATCCTTCCCTTGGTGCTGGTCGGAGACAACAGGAAGATGCTGTCGATGCCCTTCTCCTGCAGCGCCGGTCTGAACTCCGAGGCGGCTTCGTCGGGCGGTAGATCGACACAGAGCACTCCGTCTACCCCCGAATCCGCGGCCTGCGTGGCGAACTCGGGTAGCCCCCTGACGAAGATCGGGTTGAAGTACGAGAAAAGCACCACCGGAATATCCGAGCTCCGTCGGTGCCGAGCCACTATATCCAGGATGCCCGAAAGGGTGGTTCCGGACTCCAGGGCACGGGCTGCGGCTCGCTGATTGACCGGTCCGTCGGCGATCGGGTCGCTGAAGGGCACCCCGACCTCGATGATGTCGGCACCGCCGTCCGCCAGGGCGGCCAGCAGATCTACCGAAGTCTGCAGATCCGGATCACCGCCGGTCAGGAAGGGAATGAAAGCGGCTCGATTCTCGTCTTTGCAGGCGGCGAACACCCTGTCGATACCGCTCATGACTCGCCTCCCCAGACCACTCGCCTCCAGGTCTCCGCCTGGTGACGACCATGGCCCTGGCCGTTGCCACCCTCGGAAGACCGCTGCCGATCAAAAGCCAACACTGATTCCACATCCTTGTCCCCGCGCCCTGAGAGGTTGACCAGGATGATTCTGTTGGAGCCCAGGCTGGGCGCTCGGCGGGCCACCTCGGCGATGGCGTGGGCCGACTCCAGAGCCGGCAGGATCCCTTCGGTTTCGGCCAGCAGGTGAAAGGCGTCGATGGCCTCGGAATCGGTGACGGAGGTGAACTCGACCATCCCCAGGTCGCGCAGTTGGACATGCTGGGGACCGACGGCCGGGTAGTCCAGACCGGCGGAGACCGAGTGGGTTCCGGCAATCTGCCCATCCTCCGTCTGCAGGACCAGGGTTTTGGTGCCGTGCAGAACCCCGAGGGTTCCACCCTGGAAGCGTGCGGCATGCTCTCCCAGGGCCTCGCCCCTGCCTCCGGCTTCGACACCGATGAAACGAGTCCGGGATTGCTGAAGAAAGGCCCGGAACATACCGATGGAATTGCTCCCGCCCCCGACACAGGCGATGGCCAGATGCGGCCAGTCCTGCCCTGCCTGCTTCTTCAGCTGCCGTTTGGCCTCCTGACCGATGACAGTCTGGAAGTCCCGCACGATCCTGGGAAAGGGGTCGGGCCCCAGCACGGATCCGAGGACGTAGTGAGTCGTCCGCACGTTGGTCACCCAATCCCGCATGGCCTCGTTGATGGCGTCCTTGAGGGTTCGGCTGCCGGCATCGACCGCAGCCACCTCCGCACCCAACAGCTTCATGCGCTCGACATTGAGACGCTGCCGCTGCATGTCCTCCACGCCCATGTAGATCGTCGCCTCGAGACCGAGAAGCGTAGCCGCTGTGGCGGTGGCTACTCCGTGCTGCCCGGCACCGGTCTCCGCGATGATCCGTTCCTTTCCCATGGCCTGCGCCAGTAGCACCTGCCCGATGGCGTTGTTCAGCTTGTGGGCTCCGGTATGGAGAAGATCTTCCCGTTTGAGGTAGATCTGGGCACCGCCGAGAACCTCGCTCAGCCGATCCGCCCGGTAGAGGGGAGTCGGCCGACCGGCGTAGTGTCGCAGCAGGTCGGAAAGGCGCCGGCGGAACTTTCGTTTGCGACTCAGCTTGTCATAGGCCCTGGCCAGCTCTTCCAGAGGTGCCATCAAGGTCTCGGGCGCGAATCGACCGCCGAATTCGCCGAAGTAGCCAGGTCTGTCAGTGGTTGGTTTGGACATTCTGAACCTCTCTGATGAACTGTCTCATAAGCTCCGGTTCCTTGATTCCGGGGGCCGACTCCACACCGGAACAGACGTCGGCATAGTCGGCGCCGCTGACCTTCAGTGCATGGGCGACGTTGCCCGGATGCAGTCCACCGGCGACCATCACCGGCTTGCCCGTCTCCAGGCTCGCAATCCTCTCATAAGACCAGGGCACACCGGTGCCGCCATACACGCCCACCGGAGCACAATCGAAGAGGTACCCCCAGACCCGCTCCCCGGGTGTCGGGCTGGGCAAGGGTCCCTGCGCGTCGATCTTCAAGGCCCGGATCACTCGATCCGGCAGCCAGTCGACGACCGCGGCCGACGTCTGGCCGTGTATCTGGATCAGATCCAGGCTCAGCTCGCGGACCGCGGCCTGCAACTGCTGTCGCTGAGGATCGACCCACAAGCCGACGATCCTGGCCCGACCCGAGATGGCGACCACGATCCGCCTCGCCTCGGACACGGTGAGAAACCTGGGGCTTCGAGGCCAGAAATTCAGCCCGATCAGCTGCGCACCCAGCTCGACGGCCAGGAGGGCATCCTCGACCCGGGTGACACCGCAGATCTTGACTCCGGGTCGGGTCAATCGGACTCCTCTCCACCGACCAGACCTCGCAGCACCGCCCCGGGATCAGCCGCCAGCAGTAGGGACTCGCCGATCAAGAAGGCGTCGAAGCCTGCCGCGGCGAGCCGCGAGACGTCGGCTACCGAGTGCATGCCACTCTCGGCGATCTTCATCGAGCCGTCGGGAAGGTCTGCCAGCAGAGTCACTGAGCGATCCAGATCGACCTCGAAGGTCCGCAGATCCCGATTGTTGATTCCCACCAGTTCCCACTCGCCGCCGCCGAGCTTCTGTAGATCTTTGGGTGAATGGCATTCGACCAGCGGGACCAGTCCTCGATGCCGCGCCTCCGCGGCCAGATCGAGGAGTTGTCGGTGGGAATACAGGGCGGCAATGAGAAGCACCGCCGAGGCGCCGGATCGCCGGGCCCAGTCGATCTGAATCGGATCGACGATGAAATCCTTGGCCAGTGCCGGCAGATTAGCAGCCTGTCGGCAACGGGACAGGAGCTCATAGCTGCCATGAAAGAAGTCGGGCTCCACCACCACCGACATGGCAGCAGCGCCGTTTTCGGCGTAGAGACGCGCCTGCCGTTCGGGGTCGAGAGTTCCGGTCAGTGACCCCATTCTGGGAGAGCCAAGCTTGATCTCGGCGATCACCGCCCGTCCCGGCGATGACCTGAGGGCCTCGAGGAACTGGGCACCCGACGCCATCGGTGCCTGGGAGTCCTCCGCCAAGCTCGTTGGCACCGGTGATGACTCCATCGCTTCGGCCACCCGGATTCGCCGTTGCTCGACGATCCGTTGCAGGATGTCGGCGATCTCGGTCATGACACCGAGGAGTTCCTGAAGTCGCGCATCTCTGCGAGCTTTGCCGCGGCCTGACCCGACTCCACGGTCTGTCGGGCTAGCTCGACACCGTGCTTCAGCTCTTGGCAGACCCCGGCCACATAGAGGGCGGCGGCCGCATTCAACACGGTGATGTCCAGTAGCGGTCCCCTCTCTCCCTCCAGGACTGCTGTGAACAGGATAGCGTTCTCCGCGGGCTCACCCCCCAGAAGATCGTTCGGACGGGCCCTGGGAAGGCCAAAATCCTCTGGAGTCACAGAGTACTCTTCCACCTGTCCCCGACGCACCTCGGCCACGTGGGTGACATCGGTGGTGGTGATCTCGTCCAGGCCATCGGCTCCACGCACCACCAGGGCATGGTCACACCCCAGCTGACAGAGGACCCCGGCCATCAGCGAGACCAGGCGATCGTCGTAGACCCCCAGCACCTGTCGGCGGGCACCGGCTGGGTTGGATAGGGGACCGAGAATGTTGAAGATGGTCCTCACCCCCAGCTCCCGTCGCACCGGCATCACCCGGCGCATGGCCGGGTGGAGCTTCGGTGCGAAGAGGAAGGCGATGCCCAGCTGGTCCAGTGTTCGACCGGCGCGGATCGGATCCATCTCGATCTCCACACCGAGCGCCTCCAGAACATCCGCGCTGCCCGAGCGGCTCGAGACCGATCGATTGCCGTGCTTGGCTATGGGTACAGCGGCAGCGGCGGCGACCACTGCGGCAGCCGTCGAAATGTTGAAGGTTCCCTTGCCATCGCCACCGGTTCCACAGGTGTCGACCACATCCCGGCGCTGGGTCGGAATCCGCACCAGTCGACGCCTCATGGCGGTGGCGGCGCCGGCAACCTCCTCAACCGCCTCTCCCTTGGTGGCCAGAGCCGACAGGATGGCAGCGATCATCAGATCGCTGAGCTGTCCATCCATCAGCCGGCCGAAGAGGCTCTCGGTCTCGGCGGCGCTCAAGTCGGTTCCCGCCAACAGCCTGCTCAGCAGCTCCTGGGAAGAGGCGACAGCTTCACTCATCGCTACAAAGCTCTACGAAGTTCTCGAGCAATCGTGGGCCGGCCTCCGTCAGGATGGACTCGGGATGAAACTGGACGCCCCAGTAAGGGTACCGGACATGCCGCATTCCCATCAGTGTGCCGTCCGCGCTCCAGGCAACCGGCTGCAGCTCTTCCGAGAGGGAGTCCTGGCGCACGTCGAGACTGTGGTACCGGGTCGCCAGGAACGGATTCGGCAGACCGACGAAGATCCCGACTCCGGCGTGTCGAACCTGCGAAGTCTTACCGTGCATGAGCTCAACCGCTCGATCGACCCGGCCACCAAAGGCCATACCCAGCGCCTGGTGGCCGAGACAGACACCCAGGACCGGAACCGCAGGGCGCGCCGCCAGAAGCTCGAGACAGACGCCGGCGTCCTCCGGCCGGCCCGGGCCTGGGGAGAGGACGATCCCGGCAGGGGACCGACCCAGCATCGATTCGACGGACTCGGCATCGTTACGCAACACCACGACCTCCAGACCCTGACCCCAGAGCAGCTGCACCAGGTTATAGGTGAACGAGTCGTAGTTGTCGATGACCAGGATCACTCGCCACTCCTGCCACCCAGTCGGGAAGCCAACGCCACCGCGGCCAGCGTCGCCGCCGCTTTGTTCTCGGTCTCTTTCTCTTCGGTGGCTGGATCGGAATCGGCGACGATACCGGCACCTGCGGTCACCGAGACCTCTCCAGGACGAATGACCAAAGTCCGTATGGTGATGCAGGTGTCCATGTCCCCTCCATAGGAGAAGTACCCGACAGCGCCGGCGTACGGACCCCGCGACTCGGGCTCCAGGTCGTCGATGATCTCCATGGCTCGGATCTTCGGCGCACCCGACACCGTGCCCGCCGGAAAACAGGCGCGCAGAGCTTCGAACGAGTCGGTGCCTTCTGCCGCCAGTGCCTCGACACTTGTGACGATGTGCATGACGTGGCTGTAGCGCTCGATCTCCATGAAACTGGGGAGCTCCACAGTTCCGGGAATCGCCACCCGACCCAGATCGTTGCGCGCGAGATCGACCAGCATGACATGCTCCGAACGCTCTTTCTCGTCCGCCAGAAGCTCGCGGGCCAGGGCCCGGTCCTTCTCCGGCTCCGGCGATCTCGGGCGGGTACCGGCGATGGGACGAGTCTCCAGGTGACGGCCCGTCTTGCGAACCAGCATCTCCGGCGATGCACCGACCAGGGACAGCTCGGGAAACTCCAGCAACACCATATACGGGCTGGGGTTGACCATCCGCAGGGCCCGATAGAGGGCGACCGGCTCGATCTCCAACTCCAGGCTCCAACGCCGAGCCAGAACCACCTGGAAGATGTCACCCGCAGCAATGAGCTCCTTGGCTCGGGTCACCGCCGCCCTGAACTCCGCACCGCTCATGCTGGGCACTGCACCCGGGATCGTCAGGTCTTCGATCTCCGGCAATTCGACGGCGCTCTCTTGACCCGCACCGGTCAACAGCGTCGTCAGGATCTCGAGCTGCGATTCCGCCTCCTCACGGCTGACCAAGCCCTCGATCTCATTGGCGATGGCCAGAACCCTCTGGTGGGCATGATCGAAGATCACCAGATTGTCGAATCGAGCCAGCAGACCTGCTGGTAGGTCGAGGTTGTCGGGCGGTAAGGCTGGCAGCCTTTCCAGCAGGCGAACAAAATCGTAACCGAGGTAGCCGACGTAACCGCCAGTCAAGGGCAGCGTACCGCCAACGGTGTGAATGCTGCCCAACTCACGCTGCAAGGCCTCGAGTGGGCCGCCCTGCAGGACCTCGGTCCGGCCATCCCTTGCGAGCTCCAGGCTCTCGTCTCGCAGTCGATAGGTCCCCCAGGGAGAGGCACCCAGAAAGCTGTAGCGGGACACGGTGTCGCCACCGGTAACGCTCTCGAAGAGAAAGCGGGTCGGTGACAAGGTGGCCAGGCGACGATAGACACCCAGGGGCGTCAGGCTGTCGGCCAGGAACTCGCGGACATGGGGTCGCGCTTCGAGCGTCACGCGAGCCCCACCGCTGACCTGACCTCTTCCAGCGACACCTCCTGGCCGGTCATCAGTCGAATTTGGGATACCGCCTGCGCCGCCAGTACCTCCCGCCCGTCGATGGCGCGACGACCAGCGGCCCGGGCCTCTCGAATCAGATCGGTGGGTCCCTCGGGCCGATAGACCATATCCAACAGGATTGCATCCGATGCCAGCTTGGTCGGATCTACGGCCAGGGGGTCTCCCTGCCGATGACCGAGGGGAGTGGCGTGAACCAGGATGCGGACCGAACCAACGTCGAAGCCCTCGAGGTTGCGAAAGGGCACCCGCAGCTCCTTGGCCGTACTGCGGCCCGGCTCCTCGCTTCGATTCACCAGTATCACTTCGGCACCGTGGACCTTCAGGGCCGCCACCGCCGCCCGGCCGGCCCCTCCCGCACCGATCACAGCCGCGCTCACATCTTCGAGGGTGTCCAGCTGCCGCAGGAGGGGTACGGTGACCCCATCGCCATCGGTGGACTCGGCTTCCCAGACACCCTGTCGACAGACCAGGGTATTGGCCGAACCGAGCCAGTCGACCAGCGGGCTGCAGGCCCCGCCGACCGCCGAGGCGATCCGTTTGTAGGGAGTTGTCACGCTGAGACCTCGGAGTCGGAATCCCAGCTCCTCGAAGGCGCCGCTCTCCACCACCTCCAGCCAGAAGTCTCCGAAAGCCTCCACCTCGAAGGGCAGATAGAGGTAGGGAAGATTCAACTGGCGGTAGACGTGGTTGTGCAGGCGGGGCGACAGGCTGTGACCGATCCCGGTACCCACCAACCCGAAGAGCTCGCGAACCTGACGCAGCTTCGGAAGATCGAAGTCCCGATGAAGTTGGTCGACGGTCGGTTGACCGGGGGCTCCGGGTCTATCGCCGGCCGCTCCAAACACGACCGGCGCTCCCAGCCGTGGAGCGATCATCCGGGTCCAGGTGCCGATCGGCCCGGAAGCGAAGGCGATGAGGTCCTCCCTGCCAAGCGAGTGCAAGAGCGCCAGAGGGGCCATCTCCTGTCTGGGCTGTTCGGCAGCCGGAACAATCTTGTAATAACGAGCGGCTTCCGAGGACATGGCTTCGAAAATCTCTTGCAGGGCCGAAACGGTGGTCGGTGGGCCATGCCAGGAGAGGATTCTCCGTTGCGGCTCGATGACGCTCATCAGGTCCGGTGTGAGATCGCGACGCAGCTCCAGATCGACGAGATCGAAACTCTCTGCGGCCACCGCTAGACGCTGATGCCGACGCTCCCACGAAGACTCCGAGCTACCGCCCTCATCCTTACTGCGCAAGGTGTACAGCAGCTGTCCCGAGAAGAAGGAACGGATCCACTCCGGGTCGAGGCCCCTGACGAGATCGTCCCGAACCTCCAGAATACCGGCCTGCGACGACAGTCTCTCCAGCCGCTCCTCGGTCGGAGCCTCGGTGAGAGTCGCGACAATCAGTGCCTGGGTGTTCAAGCGGCCGGAACTGCTACTCGGTCCAGCGACGAAGTATCAACGCCCCGTTGGTGCCGCCGAAACCGAAGGAGTTGGTGAGGCCGATCTCCACCTCGGTCTCGCGGGCCGTGTTGGGAACGAAATCGAGATCGCACCCTTCGCCCGGATTCTCCAGGTTGATGGTGGGGGGAAGGATCTGCTGATCCAGGGCCAACGCCAGGACCCCGGTCTCCAGACCGCCAGCCGCCCCCAACAGATGACCGGTGGAGGACTTGGTCGATGAAATAGCCAGCTTGTAGGCGTGATCCCCGAAGATCTCCTTGATGGCTTTCACCTCGGCCAGATCCCCGAGTTGGGTGGAGGTGCCGTGAGCATTGATGTAGTCGATACGGTCCGGAGTCAGACCGGAGTCGGTCAGCGCCCCGGTCATGACCCGCGAGGCTCCGATCCCTTCCGGATGTGGCGCCGAGATGTGATACGCATCGGCGCTCATCGCGTAGCCCAGGACCTCGGCATAGATCTTGGCGCCACGCGAACGAGCCGAGTCCTCGGATTCGAGGATGACGATCCCCGAGCCTTCGCCCATGACGAAGCCGTCACGGTCTCTGTCCCAAGGTCGTGAAGCTCTTTCGGGTTCGTCGTTGCGCGTCGACAGCGCCTTCATCGAGCAGAACCCACCCACCGAAAGCATGGTCACCACGCCCTCGGTACCGCCGGCAATCATGGCGTCGGCAAATCCCAGCTGAATCTGTCGAAAGGCGTCTCCGGTCGCGTGCAGGCCCGAAGTACAGGCGGTACAGGGAGCCGAATTGGGGCCGCGGGCGCCGAATTGGATCGACACCTGGCCGGCGGCCATGTTGACGATCTGCCCTGGAATGAAAAAGGGCGAGATCCGCTTGGGACCCTTCTCCAGAAGTGTCGAGTGGGTTCGTTCAATCAGCGGCAGGCCACCGATTCCCGACCCGATGATGACTCCGACTCGGTCGGCATTGGCGCTGTCGATCACCAACCCAGAGTCCTCGAGGGCCTCCCGGCTCGCCGCAACCGCCAACTGAATGAAGCGATCGGTCTTCTTCAGATCCTTCTTGTCCAAATACAGGGCTGGATCGAAGTCCGGCACTTCACCGGCGATGCGAGTCGGCAGCTCGCTGGCGTCGAATCGGGTGATCGGACCGACACCGCTCTCACCAGCCAACAACCTACGCCAGGTGATCTCGGTCCCGACGCCCAACGGCGAGACCAGACCCACTCCGGTAATGACAACCCGCCGACGCGGGTACGGATCCACTCGTCAGTCCCCGGCGTCGGCCTGAGACTCGATGTAGCTCACGGCTTCCTGGACCCGGCCGATCTTCTCCGCATCTTCGTCGGGGATCTCGATTCCGAACTCCTCTTCGAAGGCCATGACCAGCTCCACGATGTCCAGCGAGTCGGCACCGAGATCGTCGGTGAAGCTGGCCTCGGGCGTCACCTCGTCGGCATCCACACCCAGCTGCTCCACAATAATGCTCTTCACCTTGTCACCTACAGACATAGATCTTCCTCTCCTTTGTACGGACTCGATCGTCCAGCTTGATTGAGAGCTACTTCGGTGTAGCTTTGTAGCATATTGGGGGGCGGCAGTCTACGACCGCCCCGACGAATCAAAGATAAAGACCCCCCGACACATTCAGCACGTGACCGGTGATGTATCCGGCTTCTTCGCTGGCCAGATAGGCCACCGCCGCAGCGACGTCGTCGACGCCACCCAGGCGCTGCAGAGGGATGTTCTGCATAAGGCTCTCGCGGCTCTTTTCCGGAATCTGCTCTGTCATAGCCGTTTCGATGAATCCCGGCGCCACGACGTTCACGGTCACCGCTCGCGCAGCGATTTCCCGGGCCAGCGATTTGCTGAAGCCCACCAGACCGGCCTTGGCCGCAGCATAGTTCGCCTGCCCAGCGTTGCCCATCAGACCGACGACTGAAGAGATGGAGATGATGCGGCCCCACCGCCGGCGCATCATCCCTCGGCTGACGGCTCTGGTCACCGCAAAGGCCCCGGTGAGATTGATCCGCAGGACCCTCTCCCACTCCTCCATCTTCATGCGCACAAAGAGGTTGTCCGCGGTGACCCCGGCATTGTTCACCAGGATGTCGATTTCGGCGAAGGGTTCAGGTAGATCCTTGATCCAACCGGCGATGGACTCCGGCTCCGCCAGATCGAGCTGCAGAGGATGGGCCTCCGCACCTTGCGACCGGAGCTCCTCTGCCAGTCGCTCGAGCTTCTCCAAGCTGCGGGCAGCCAGGATCACCCTGGCCCCCTGGCTGGACAGACATCGGGCGATGGACTCACCGATTCCCTGTGAGGCTCCGGTGATCAACGCGGTCCTGCCTGCGAGATCGAACATCTTCATACCGATTCGGCCAGCCTTTCCTGTACCTTGGCGAGCCCGCCGGGCTCACTCAAGCTGAGTGTCTTCGTCGAGGGCGCAATGCGCCGGTTGAGGCCGGTCAAGACCTTACCGGAGCCGACCTCCAGAAACAGATCCACCTCGGCCTCGCCAACCATCCACTCCACCGACTCGATCCATCGAACCGGGCCATCGATCTGACGCCGGAGCGCCTGGCGGGCCTCCTCTGCGGTCTGGACCGGTCGGGCATCGATGTTGGAAACCACCGGCAGCGTCGGATCTTTGAACGCTGCCCCCTCCAGGGCCGGCGTCATATGCTCTCTCGCCGGCGCCATCAGCGAACAGTGGAAGGGCGCAGATACCGGCAATAGAACCGCTCGGCGCGCGCCCCGGTCCTTGCAGATCCCCACCGCCCGTTCGACGGCCTGTGTGTGTCCGGCGATGACGATCTGACCAGGGGCGTTGTAGTTGGCGATCGAGCAGATCTCCGTACCGGCCGCTTCGTCGACGGCCTTCTCTACTTCTTCGGCCGCGAGTCCCAGGATGGCAGCCATGGCACCCTCACCCACTGGAACCGCCTGCTGCATCGCCTCCCCCCGCTGCCGCACAAGGGTCAGGGCCGTCTTCAGATCGAGGCAGTTGGCGGCCACCAGGGCCGAGTACTCGCCGAGGCTGTGGCCGGCGACGACGCTCGGACGGATACCCAGATCCTGGAGCACCCGCAGAATCGCGATAGAAACCGTGAGCAGCGCCGGCTGGGTGTTGGCCGTCAACTGCAGATCCTCTTCCGGCCCCTGCCAACAGAGCTCGGCCAACGACAGGCCCAACACCTGGTCTGCCTCTTCGAAAACTCGCCTCGCCGCCGGGTACTGCTCTGCCCACTCTCTTCCCATGCCGACGCTCTGAGACCCCTGGCCGGGAAACACGAAGCCGATGCGGACCGTCATGTCACCTCCACCTCTTGCGATTCGCTCAGCTTCAAGAGCCGATCTTCCCTGTTGTGGAGCTCTGCCACCTTGTCGCGAATGCGAGTGTGCAGGTCGGCTTCGCAGAACTCCACCGCGCGCAGAATCGAATTCCGCACCGCTTTCGGATTCGAGCGCCCATGACCGATGAAACAGCCACCCTCGACCCCCAGCAGGGGTGCGGCGCCGTACTCACGATAGTCGACCCGTCGGCGGAAGCCGGCAAAGGCTGGTCGGGCCAGCAGGTACCCGAGGCGCGTGCGCCAGGATTGCGCCAGCTCTTCGCGCATCATGCTGGCGACGGCGCCGGCCAGACCCTCGGCGCTCTTGAGAATCACGTTGCCAACGAATCCGTCGCAGACCACCACGTCTACCGTCCCCTTGAACACGTCGCTGCCTTCGACGTTGCCGATGAAGTTGAACCCGGTGGCCTGCATCTCCTGAAACACCTCACGGGTCAGATCCGTGCCCTTGGTCTCTTCTTCGCCAACGGACATCAGGCCGACCCTGGGTGAGCTGGTACCCAGGATCTCCTGGGCGTAGAAATAGCCCATGACTGCGAACTGGCGCAGATGGGAGGCCCGGCTGTCGATGTTGGCGCCGACGTCCAGAACCACGGTGTTGCCTTTCGGGTTGGGCAGCACCGCCGCCAGTGCCGGGCGATCGACGCCCTGGATGGCACCGATGATCATCTTGGCCACGATCATCGCCGCCCCCGTATTGCCGGCTGTGACCATCGCCTGCGCCCTACCCTCCTTGACCAGCTCGGCACAGATTCGAACCGAGGAGTCCCGCTTTCGTCGGATCGGAGAAGTGGCCGGCTCGTCCATCTCCACCACCTCTTCGGCGTGGACGATCTGCAGCAGACCGCCGGCATCACCCAGACTCGCCAGCTTCTCCTCGATCGGGGCACGACGACCGACCAGGAGAATGGGCACCCCGTGGTCTACGGCTGCCTGGAAGGCGCCGGTGACGGTCGCCTGGGGTGCGAAATCGCCACCCATGGCGTCGACGGCTATGTGAACTCTCGAGCGCTCCATTGATTCGGCAGACAAGCGGCCGCCCCGCACGCCTGCGGCGGGCGGCGACTAGCGCATTATTGCCTATCTTCCTGAATGAGAGGAATCTACAACCGGGTTCGTCAGAGGGATTCCCTGGGCTCGATGACTTCGCGCCCCCGATAGTGCCCGCAATGACTGCAAGCCCGGTGGGGAATCTTGACCTCACCACAGTTGGGACAGGTCGAACTGGCGGGCGAGCTCAGGGCATCGTGAGACCGACGCCGGTCTCGCCGCGCTTTCGAGTGTCTTCGTTTTGGATTTGCCATGGCTCGTCAACCTCACTATGTTCTTGTTCCCCGGCTCTTCAGCTCTCATCCTCGAGACCGCGGAGAGCTTCCCATCGGGGGTCTATTCTAGCCTCCTGACAGCCGCAGTCCTCCAGGTTTCGATTGATGCCGCAATCTGGGCACAGTCCCTGGCAATCCTCTTTGCAGATCGCCCGCATTGGAACATTCAGCTGCAACTGCTCGAACAGGACCTGGAAGGGATCGAATTCATCTCCGTCCAGGTAGAGAGTCTCCAGGTCCGCCGCGGTCAGCTCGATCTCCTCATAGGTCTGCTGCGGGGCATCGGTGATCAGCATCAACCGAACCTCGCCGGACACTGGCAGGACGATCGGCGTCAGACACCGATCACAAGCCACTGTCTGTTCGTATGAGAAATCCGCCCGCAGACCGTATCCAGGACCGTCACTCCAGATCTCCCCTGCCCAGGACACCGGACCCAACTCGAGAAGCTGGGTGCGCTCCAGATCCGCCGTCGGAACCTCGACGTCTTCCTGCCAGCGTTGAGGCTCTGTACCGATCTTGTCAAGACGGATCTTCATCGCACCAGCCTCGCAAGCCGACGAGAGAGGGTACGGCATTCACTTCGGCCTGTCAATCGCCGGACTGCCGCCCGATCTCCACCTGTAGCTCGCCGTTGGGTCCAACGACCACCGTCAACCCCGACCCGACGGGCAGACTTGCCAGGAGCTCGGCCAGTGTGAGCCACTCCGTGGCTTCACGTTCACCGAGAATCGGCACCGCTCGCAAGGCCTCCGCCACCTCCAACAGGGCTCGGGAAGCCTCATTCAGATCGACATGACCGAGGGTCGAGCCCCGAATCCCCGTGAGCGCCTCGGCCCGATCGAGCCGTTCAGCCACCACCTCTCCGATCGCCAGCAGATTCTCATCGTAGGAGCGCAGGATCCAGGATCCCCGACGGTGACGATGGACCTGGACTCCGAGCGGCTCGAGGAGCCGCTGGCCCGGCAGCTGCGACGCCTCCTCGGATTCGGCGCTCTCGATCGACACCAGGGGAGGCAGCCCGCCAGAACCGGAGCTCTCGGAGGTCACCAACAGCGATCGCACATCGGTGCGTCCGTCTGCGGAACCGATGTGACTCCAGGAGACCGCCACCCCGGCCGATCGCCACGGCTCCAGCCGTGCAGCCCAGGACTCGGGATCGCCTTCGAGAGTCGTGGTCAACAGCCAACCGCTGCCTCGCTCCAGGAGACGCAGAAGGCCTGCAGGAAAGTGCCCGGTATCACCAGGAACCCGAAGCAGTGCCGCGCACTGACCGACCGACGTCTCGGCATCGCCGGTCCTCGGCCGCTCGCTGAGAGTCGTCGCCAGCCACAGATCGTCCTGCCATTCGATTCGCAACTTGCGACCTTGCAGCTCCAACTCCCCGCCCGCCATCCACGGGTTGTCCGCCAGCCAACCGGCGACGCGAAAGAGCCTCGCCGCCAGCGGATAGACACTCGCCATGGCCGTGAGCTCCTGGTTCTCGGAGTCTGCAACCACGGCCATTTCTCGTGCCGGAGGAAAAGGGAAGGGACCGAACGTGGGCAATCTCGGCGCGGCCAGCCCGAACAGCTGTTCGGCTGCCTCCCCCACAGCCTCGAGATCCGCCAGCTGTCGGTCGACGTGAGTCAGGGTCTGATGGGGGTAAGGCACCCAGAGCCGGACTCCGGCCCCACCCTCCTCTAGAACCAGCAGAGCCACCGGACTCTCCGCACTCGGAGTGGCCGGTCGCAACCTCGGCCAGTACCAGTAGTAGACATGGCCCATCACAGCGATCAGAATCGCCAGCAGGCTGCCGCGGACCCACCTCCGTCGCTGAGTCGTTGATTCTCTGACTGCCACTCGAGTCCCCTGCATTCCCCTCGTCTCGGATAGGATCCTCAGAGCCCCGATGAATCCCAGCCCGCCACCCCACGCGCCGCCAGATCCTCCACCCACGCCTCCTGCCGGGCGGAGCCTGCGGCGGGCGCTCTCCCGTCGTTTTCCGACGGCCCGCCGAGCATACAACCGGATCCGCTCAAGAATTCTCTGGATCTGGCGGGGATTCCTCAAGACGCCGACGACCCTGGTCTGGAGCTGGCAGATGGTGGACACCCTCCGCAGCTACCGGCGGGGGGGTCCCGAGCTACGAGTGGCGGTGGATATCGCCGCCTTCTGGGAGCCGCTCACCGGCATCGGCTGGTATCTCTACCGACTGCTCGAGAATCTGGCAGAGAGGGACGACGTCCAACTCCTCCTCTTCTCCCCGACCATCATTCGCAGCTCGGATGTCGCTGGACCCACCGTACCGCCGCCCTCCGGCAGGGCTCTGCGGACCGTCTCCTACGAGGTCTCGCGGGACCGGGTGATCTGTGCGGGGGCCATGACCCGCCTGCTACGCCGTTTCGAGCCCCTGCTGATCGCGGCTCACGGCTGCCAGGTTCTGTTTGCCCCAAACTATTTTCTACCGCGACGCTTCTCGCTGTCTCGCGGTTCGCTGGTAGCCACCATTCACGATCTGGGTTTTCGAGCGGTGCCTTGGACTCTGCGCGAGCAGACCCTGGACGAGCTCTCGGAGCGCCTCGAGAAAACCCTGCGGCAGGCCGAGCAACTGATCACCGTCAGCGCCGCCGTCCGCGAGGAGCTGCTGCGCGACGGCTATGATCGCCCACAGAGGGTCCACGTGGTGCACCATGGCCCCGGTCAGCTCTCGGAGGTCAGCGCAGGGGCTCTGCCTGAGGGTGTCCCGAGCCGCTACGCGCTGCACGTCGGGACCCTGGAGCCCCGCAAGAACATCGAGGCGATGCTGGACTCGTGGAAGCGAGTCTCGCAGCAGATGGCGGACCCACCTCAGCTGATTCTCTGCGGCAAGTACGGGTGGAAGACGGACTCGATTCGGCTGGCCGTCGAAGACGGCGAGACGGCCGGCCAGGTTCGTCACCTCGGGTACGTCAGCGAGAGCGAGCTCGCCGCCCTCTATGATCAGGCGCAGCTCGTTCTGTTCCCTTCGCTCTACGAGGGTTTCGGACTCCCCGCCGTCGAAGCTCTCTGGGCTGCGACTCCCTTGGTCTGTTCCGATCTGCCGGTCCTGCGAGAGGTGGCCGGCGACGCCGCTATCTTTGCACCGCCCGATCGGCCCGACCTGTTGGCCGAGGCGATCGTCCAGGTGCTCACCGATACGGCTCTGCGCGACGATCTGATACAACGGGGTCGACAGCGGATCGCCGAGCTGAGCTGGAGCCGTGCCGCCGAGGAGACTCTGGCGGTGTGGCGGCTGGCCGCACAGAGCTAGAGACACGATTTTCGACACCACCATGGATCTGACGACATCACAGGGGCCAGATTCCCAGCCCCGCATCGCCGTGGATTTGCGGGCCCTAGTTGGTGTGCCCTCGGGCATCGGCTTCTACACCCAGGCGCTGCTCGCCGGCCTGGCTCAGCGTCGCTGGGCCACCTACGTTGGTATGGCCCACCGACCCATCGTCGATGGCAGATTGCAGGAGGAGCCCGGGATCAGCCTGGAGGCTCACGGTGGGCCGCTGGGCGTCTGGTGGCAGCAGCTCATTCTGCCGCGGCGGCTCAAGAAGGGGGACATCGATCTGATCTGGTCCCCGATCACCACACTGCCCCTGCGGACGACGACCCCTGGCGTCGTCACGGTCCACGACCTGACCACCCTCCTCCACCCGCAGACTCACCGGCTCAAAGTCAGGCTCAGCGTCTTGCCCTTCCTGGCCAAGACCCTGCAGAAAGCCCGTCGAATCGCTGCCGACTCCAAGGCCACAGCGGACGATCTCCGCCAGCACTACCCCGAATGCAGTCCCAAGGTCGAGGTGATCTATCCGGGGATCGACCCGGGCTTCAAACCCGGCACGCCACAGGAGATCGAGGACACGAGGGAGGAGCTGGCCTGCCCCGACGGCTACATCCTCTATTCGGGAACCCTCGAGCCGCGGAAGAATCTCGGCACCTTGCTCGATGCCTGGGAGGGACTTCGACAAGAGCGCCCAGGGACTCCACCCCTGGTGCTCACGGGACCGTATGGCTGGCGAAGCATGGATCTGCTGAGCCGCATCCAGAGCCTTTCGACGCAGGGTCTCCACTATCTCGGCCGGGTACCGCGAGAGCGTCTGGTGCGGCTCATGCAGGCCGCCTCCGTTTTCGTCTATCCATCGCTCTACGAGGGCTTCGGTCTGCCACCTGCCGAAGCCATGGCCTGCGGTATCCCCACCATCGCTTCCAACCGGTCGAGCCTACCCGAGGTGGTGGGCGATGCGGGCCTGCTCTTCGAGCCCGAGCAGAGCGGAGAGTTGGCGGACGCCATGCGTCGGCTCCTGGATGATGCGTCCCTGTCCACCGAGTTGGGCAACCGAGGCTGGCGCCGAGCCCAACAGTTTCGCTGGCGGAAGGCGGCCGAGCAGATGGAGCAGCTCTTCCGGCTGGCACTCGAGTGAGGTCGAAAGGTGTCAGGCGATTGAATACAATGTCGCTGGAGCCGGGCGTCACCCGGCCGGGAATCGTCCACAGTGGCCTATAACATCGCTATCGATGCCCGCAAGCTCAGTGACTTCGGGATCGGGACCTATATCCGCAACCTGATCGCCGGTCTGAGCGAGCTGGATCAAGAGAACCGCTACGTCCTGTTCGTCGGTCAGCAGGGCAGCCTTCAGCTGTCGGATCTGCCGGAGAATTTCCGGGTGGTCGTGGAGCGGTCACCGTCCTACTCGGCTCGCGAGCTGGTGGCACTCTCCTGGAAGCTCTTTCGCCTGCGCCTCGACCTCTACCACTCCACACACTACGTTCTGCCTGCCGTGGTGCCCTGTCGGGCAGTGGTGACCATCCACGACATCATCCACCTGCTCTACCCGGAGTTTCTGCCCAGTGCCTTGGCCTTCTTCTACGCCCAGAGAATGATCCGTCGCAGCCTCTCCCGGGGCGACCGCATCATCGCCGTCTCGCAGAACACCAAGACGGATCTGATGGACTATTTCAAGGTCGATGGCCGCAAGATCAGGGTGGTCTATTCCGGCGTCACAGACAGCTTTCGGCAGAGCTTGACCGACGGCGAGATCTCTTCCTGGTTGGAGCAGTTCGAGATTCGACGTCCCTACCTGCTCTTCGTCGGCAATCCCAAGCCCCACAAGAACCTCGACAACGTGGTCAAGGCGTATGCCCGGGCGCAGCAGATCCTGGAATTCGAGGCCGATCTCGTCTGTGTCGGTGACCGGGAGGGAATGGAATTCAAGATTCGTCAACGGGCCGAGCAGATGGGCTTGAGCGATCGTATCCACCTGGTCGGTCACGTACCAGAGGAGGCTCTGCCCGCCCTCTACCAGGGAGCGACCCTGTTTGTCTTTCCGACCCTCTACGAAGGTTTCGGCCTGCCGGTCATCGAAGCGATGGCATCGGGAGTACCGGTCATCACTTCCAATACCTCCGCCCTGCGCGAGATTGCCGAGGGCTACGGTCATCTGGTCAATCCGTTGGATGTGGAGGACATCGCCAGTGCCATCGCCCAGTGCATGGCCGACCAGGACCACCGCCAGGCGTTGATCAAGCTGGGGCTGAAGAGGGCCGACGATTTTCAGTGGACCCGTACGGCAGAGAAGACGCTGGAGGTCTACCTGGCGGCGCTCCAGACACCTCGGGGCCGCAGTACCGTGCGGCGCAAGAAGGGGATCCCCGAGTGAGCGGTAACGCTCCTTCCCGGGCTCCCAAGGTTGCACTCGTTCACGACTGGCTCACCGGCATGCGCGGTGGTGAGAAGGTTCTCGAGCGGATCGCCGCCCTTTTTCCCGCCGCACCCATCTACACGCTCTTCCACTTTCCGGGATCGGTCAGCGAAGAGTTGGAGAGCCACGCCATCATCACCAGCTTCCTGCAGGACTTGCCCGGGATCCGCCGGCACTATCGCAAGCTCTTGCCGCTGTTCCCCGCCGCCATCGAGGACTTCGACTTCGGCAACTACGATCTGGTGATCAGCACCAGTCACTGTGTGGCCAAGGGCGCGCGCCCGCGGCCCGGAGCCTTCCATCTCTGCTACTGCCACACGCCGATGCGATACGCATGGGATCAGGAGGATGCCTACTTTCCAAAGCGGACCGGCGTGGTAGCGCGCTTGCGCGGCACCGCTCTGGCCCGTCTGCGGGACTGGGATGTCGCCAGTGCCCGTCGCGTGGGGCACTATCTGGCAAACTCGTCGTTCGTCGCCGATCGCATCGATCGGTACTACGGTCTGCCAGCAGAGGTGGTGCATCCGCCCGTCGACACCGATGCCTTCCAGCCGAGTGACGAACCGCCGGAGGACTTCTGTCTGATGGTCTCGGCGCTCTCCCCCTACAAACGGGTCGATCGGGCCATCGAGGCCTGTCAACAGCTGGGAATCGAGCTGCGAATAGTGGGTGACGGTCCGGAGCGACCCCGGCTGCAGGAGCTCGGTGGCCCTCGGACCAGGTTCTTGGGATGGGTCGACTCCGCTACCTTGCGCGATCTGTACCGACGAGCCCGGTGTCTGATCCAACCCGGGATCGAGGATTTCGGCATCGCTTCGGTGGAGGCCCTGGCCAGCGGCTGTCCGGTGGTGGCTCTGGGCGAGGGCGGAGTGCTCGATATCGTCCGCCAAGGCGAGCACGGAATCCTTTACGAAGGCACCGATCCGGTGGCGGATCTGGCCGCGGCGATTGACAAATCCTTCACAATCAGCTTCAATAAATTGAACCTGAAACGGCGTGCGGAGAGTTTCTCCGCCGCGAGATTCGAGGATCAGCTCCAATCGGTGCTGTCACGAGAGTTGGCTGACTGGAGCCTGTTTTGAGTCTGCCCGTTTTGTGCATCCTAACCCCGCCCACCTCGGCCGACATCCAGGGGAGAGATCTCGGCCAGGATACGACTCGACCCGATCCAGAGGATTCGACCCTTGATTCGTAGGCGTCATCGCTTCACCTCGAGCATTACGCTGGCCAGCGATCTGCTGGCAACACTGGCCGCCTTCTTTGCCGCCTGGTACCTGCGGTTCAGCTCCGGACTGTTCACCGCCACCACCGTTCCGGAGTTCGGTCGCTATCTGGTGCTGCTACCTGTGGTTCTGCTCCTCTGGCCAGTGGTTTTCTACTTCCACGGCCTCTATCAGACCCGTAGGGGACGTAGCCGGGTCGACGAAGGCCTCAACGTCATCATCGCGTCGCTGTTGGCCACAGTCCTGCTGGGCTCTTTCATCACCTGGTACAAGCAGGAGATCGTTCGACCCGACGGCATCGTAGAGGTCTTCACCTACAGCCGGGGTTTCCTGGCCCTCTTCGCAGGTCTGAATCTCACCTTCGTCGTCATCGGTCGCAGCCTGATCCGCTCCGCTCTGCGGCGCATCCGCTTGAGTGGTCACAACCTGCAGCGCATCCTGGTCCTCGGTGCTGGTGCCCTGGGCAAGGAGGTCACCCGCAAGCTCAATGAACATCGGGAGTTGGGCCTGCATGTGGTGGGCTTCCTGGACGACGATCCCGGCAAGGCGGGAGGCCGGTTCTCCGATGTCCCGGTGCTCGGTCAGCTCAAGGACCTGGACCGGGTGATCGCCGATCAGAAGATCGACCAGATCTACATTGCGCTGCCGCTCGAGGCTCACAAGAAGATGATGCGCATCCTGCAGTCGGTGGGTCAGGAGTGCGTCGAGGTGCGGTTGGTGCCGGACATCCTGCAGTACGCCACCCTCAAGGCCACCTTGGAGGATCTGGACGGGACTCCGGTCATCAATCTCTCGCAGGTGCCGCTCCAGGGCTGGAGCAGCCTGGTCAAACGCTGTATGGACATCGGTGTCGCGGCGGTCTCGATGGCGGTCCTGGTGCCGTTCCTTCCGATTGTGGCGCTGGCGATCTGGCTCGAGGACAAGGGCCCCATCTTCTACCGCCAGGAGAGGATGGGGCTCGACGGTCGCTCCTTCATGATGCTCAAATTCCGCTCCATGAGGGTCAACGCCGAGTCCTCCACCGGCCCGGTCTGGGCCGTCAAGGGCGATCCCCGACGCACCCGTATGGGGACCTTCCTACGGCACTGGTCGTTGGACGAGCTGCCCCAGCTCTGGAACGTGCTCAAGGGCGAGATGTCCATCATCGGCCCACGACCCGAGCGGCCGGCATTCGTCCACGAGTTCAAGCATCGGATCCCGCAATACATGCTTCGGCATCGGGTCAAAGCCGGTATCACCGGCTGGGCGCAAGTTCACGGCTGGCGGGGTAACACCTCCATTCGCAAGCGGATCCAATACGATCTCTACTACATCGAGAACTGGTCGCTGAAGCTCGATTGCAAGATCCTCTGGATGACCTTCCGCCACGGTCTGCGGCACAACGCCTACTAGCCCGACAGTCTTTCTCAGGCGGTCTTGCGGAGATTCTGTACTGCGTCGCGCAGAGCCCCGCGCAGTTCCTGACGCTCTTCCTCGGTCAACTCCTGACCTCCGAAGCTCTCCCGCAGGTAGAGATCGATGACGCGCCGTGCCGGTATGGAGGCCTGCGGCCTGAACCTCGAGATCTGGTCGGCCAGCGCCAGCGGCGGCGCCGATGCCGGAAGCTCGACGGAGTCGTCCCTTTCGTAGCGATGTCGAAGCTGGCGGTAGGCACGGACGGCACTGAATGCCGGCCGGTGCCGCCAGATCCACCAGGCTCCCCACAGCAGCACCAGAAGCAGGGGAATCAGCTCCAGGCCCCCGAAGTCGAATCCGGGTCCGTTCGCCGTCTCGGCCCCCACGTCCTCGCTCTTCTCGCTGGGAGTCGACGGTTCAATCGTCCTGCCGGCGCTGCGAGCCCGCCGCCATTCCGACCACAGGCTCACCAACTTGCGGGCAATTCCGACCTGATCGAAAAAGCCATAGGTGAGGACATATCGGTCCCAGCGGAAGACCACGTAGTCGTAGGCCTGTGAGGCTAGATGTAGCCACCCGGATGACCGGGTGACGGGTCGACCGGCGGGGGGTGTGGGATCGAAGGTGACCCAGCCGCCCCGGTCGGGAACATACGCCTCCACCCAGGCGTGGGCATCGCGTTGTCGAACGACGTAGTAGCCCTCGAACGGACTGTAGTCGCCGCCCAGATAGCCGGTGGTGAATCGAGCCGGGATTCCCAGGGTCCGCAGCATCAGGACCATGGCCGAAGCGAAGTACTCGCAGTGGCCCCGTCGAGTCCGAAAGAGGAAGTCGTCGATGGGGCTCTCGGATCGCATCCCCACCAGGTCCAGAGTGTAGGTGTAATTCTGTGACAGATACTGCTCGATGCTCTGCGCTTGCTGCCACGCCGTGCCCTGCCCCGCCACCTCCCGAGCCAGACTCCGCAGCTCCTCGGAGACGCCTGTCAGATCCTCTACCTGCACTACGGGCTCTTCACCCTGCGGCTCCGCCGCCAGACGAAGACCGGTCGTATCCGGCATCCCGGCCCGATAGTTCTGGGTCCGGCCTCGGCCGAGTGGCACCGTTACCAGGCCCTCCTGATCCAGGTGCAGGGTGGTAGTCAGAACATTCACCGTCACCGCCTCGATCGGTAGAACCAGGCCTGTGCTGACGCCAGGCTCGAGCCACACCTCGACCCAGTGTCGCGACCGGCCTGGGGCCAGGTGGAAGAAGCCGTCGCGCTCACGCCTGATCGCCCGTGTTCGCCGACTGGTGCGGGCCCAGCCGTCGCTGCGGAAATCGGCGTAGACCCCGGCCCGAAACCTCATCTCGTGCCCCTCGGGCGGCGGCGTCTCATAGGTGACACGCATGGCCACCGCCCGGCTGGTGCGCACCCTGCCCACCACATCCAGGGTGACGTAGTCCATGAGCCCGGCACCGCCCACCATCGGTCCACCGGTTCCTCCGGGCCCCACGACGTAGGGCGAGCCCAGACGAGGGAGGAAGGCAAACAGCGGAATCGCCCCGATAATGGTCAGCACCGTGGCCGTGATCACGAAGCCCCGCAGGGGAATCGGGCCGGGAGCCCTGCCCGCCAGTCCATAGCTCCCCAGCACGTGGTAGGTGGCGAACCTAGCTAGGACCAGAATCGCCAGCCCCAGAAACGCCACCAGATAGAAGACCACCGACGGATGGACACTCGAACCCATGGCCGCCACAAAGGTGAAGAAGGTGAGCAACAGAATGTGCCACTTGTCCTTTTCGAGCTTCATTCCGAAGAGCTTCACCGCCAGGGCGAAGAGCGCCAGATGGACCAGGGGTCGCAGCAGTCGCCCCTGCCAGAGAACCAGGAAATCGACGAACAGAACCGGCAGGTAGGCCAGCCCCAGGAGATTCATGGCCCAGGAGGGCAAAGGCGAAGCGGTGTCGTTGACGACTCGCCAGAGAAAGAGCCCAATGGCTAACCAGTAGAGGAGCAGCGCCACCCAGCTCACCACTTCGTTGAAGGGCAGTGGCAGGGGCGCCAGAGCGGCCAGGAATCCGAGCAGGAGACGCTTCTCCCGGCCGAAGCTCATCCGGCTTCTCCAGACAAGGTGAACATCAGACCCTGCGCCTCCGGGTCGCTTCCTACCAGCGGCAAGGTCGCGATTTCCACCGGTTCGACAAGGGCCAGAGTCTCCAGGATTCTTCGCCGATGACCGGCTCCGCGGCTGAATCCGATCACTCCTCCGCGGGTGATGAGCTCCACCTCGTAGCCCTTCTCGAGAAAGTGATGGGCCGCGGTGGCTGCTTCACTGACCAGACGCTCGAAGCGAACGCGGCTCTCTTCTTGATCCAGGCGCCCGACCGCATTGTCGAAAACCACCGAGACCCGCTGTCCCTTCTCGGCCTCTTTCTCCATGAAGATCAGGTCACCGGTGCGCGCCGATTGCTTCCAGTGGATGTTGCGTCGGTCGTCACCCATGCGGAAGGCACGCAGGGTCAGCAGCTCGTGGCCGCTTCCCGCCTTACGGCTCGGATGCTCGCCCACTGGCCCGCCTCCCTGCACCCGATACTCGTCGGCACCGAGAATCTGCGGATAGACCAGCATCTCGAGATCGACACGGTACCGCATCCCCTTGCGGAACAGGCCCAGCGGGTAGATGGACGAGAGGTGGACATAGGGAATGGTCAATCGGCCCCGCCGGTTGACCGTCAACTCGAGAAAACCCTCCTGCTGCTGCCGCCTCTCCAAGTGTGGCACCAGAACGGGTTTGCCTTCGCCGACTCCGGCGATGAGCAACAGCCGTCGATCCCAGAGCCACCCTCCGTGACCGATTCTGTAACTCAGACTGAATGGCTGTCGGGCGTAAACCTCTCCCGGCGCGGCCAGATCGATCTCCACCTTGCGAAGGTTCTGTCGGGAGGTCACCCCCGAGACCACCAGGAGAGCCAGCAGACAGGCCTCCACCATGTAGAGGGCGTTGTTGCCGGTATTGGCAGCCGGCAGGGCCACGAGCACGGCCAACAGGATGTACCACAACCCGACCTTGGTGATCCGGATGCCCTCGGGTACGGTCAGGCGTTGGGTGGAGTTTCTCAAACAGGGATCGAGGTCGAGTCCAGGACGCGGTGAATGGCCTCACGACCGGCCGTCAATCCACCCGCCCCGTTCTTGAGCAGGACCCGGTGAGCCAGAATCGGCACCGCCACCCTCTGGACATCGTCGGGTATGGCGAAAGGACGGCCTTCACAGAGGGCCATGGCCTGGGTAGCCCGGTAGAGGCTCTGGGCCCCCCTTGTCGAGACTCCGAGAAGAAACTTGCTGGCGTCTCGGGTCGCCTCGGTGATGGAAAGTATGTAGTCCGCCAGCTTGTCCGCCACCCGCACCTGCGCCGCCCGTTGTTGCAGATCCAGGACCTCCTCTCGAGAGACCACCGCTGCCAACCTCTCCAGGGCACCTTCGATCCCCCCCGACAGCAGGAGCTCCCGCTCCTTGTCCCGCGAGGGATAGCCCAGACGCAACGACATCATGAACCGATCCAGCTGCGACTCGGGCAGCGGAAAGGTTCCCACGTACTCGAGGGGGTTCTGGGTCGCCAGAACCATGAAGGGCTCGGGCAGCGGATGTCGATCGCGATCGACCGAAACCTGCCGCTCGCTCATCGCCTCGAGGAGAGCCGACTGGGTCTTGGGACTGGCGCGGTTGATCTCGTCAGCCAGCACCACGTTGGAAAAAATGGGACCCGGAATGAACTGGAACTCTTCGGCCGCCTGGCGAAAGATCGAGACCCCGACGATATCCGATGGCAACAGATCGCTGGTGAACTGGATCCGCTGGAAGGCCAGACCCAGCGATCTGGCCAACGACTGGGCCAGGGTCGTCTTCCCCACTCCGGGCACGTCCTCGATCAGCAGGTGACCGCGGGCCAACAGGCAGACCACCGCCTGACGGATGACCTCTGATTTTCCCAGAACGACCGTCGCCACCTGCTGCTCCAGGCGGTCGATGATCTCCGCGGCCATCGCTTCGTGACTCGCGGTGGGAGATGGCTCGCTCATCGAAGGGTCTCAGGAGGCGTCGGCAAACTCACGGTATTCACCACGTTCTTCGACGGGAATCGGGTGGCGAACCTCGACAAAAAAACCGTCCCCCTCTTCATACCCCACTTCTTCCAAAATGTGAGTAAATTGCGTAACAGTTGCCTTGGTGACATTCGACGTATCGAACCAGACTCGCCAGTGCCCCTTCTCGTTTTCGGCGCTATCCACCATGGAGACCTCGACCGTGATCCCGGGCAGGATCTCTGCACTCCGATGCTGGATCAGGATGTCGAGACGGACCTTCTCCTCCATTTCGACCTCTGCCATCTCGAGTGGCTCGGCAGCGGGATCGACGCCATCGATCTCAGCCTCGTCGCCGATGATCTCGACGGCCTCGAGCTCGGGCACCTCGGTCACCAGGGGCTCTTCTTCGAGAATGAATCCGTTGAGTCGAGCGGAATAGAAACTTCGCAGCTGGGCGACTTTGTCTTCCGGTGACTTGGGGCCACAGCCGGTTACGGCAATGACGCCCAGAAGGGCGATTCCGATACCTGATCCACCTAGGATTCGTCTCACAATGACCTCCTGAATTCTGACCAAAACAGCGTGATGGGTAGGCAAGAACTAGCTGAATAGATTATAGCGAAGGATCGCCCAGATGGCCGCCACGCCATCCTTCCAGCCGATCTTCTTGCCCTCGGCGTAGGTGCGGCCGTAGTACGAGACCGGGATCTCGAAGATCCGCACCTTCTGTCTGGCGATCTTTGCGGTGATCTCCGGCTCGATGGCGAAACGGTTGGACTTGAGATCCAGGTTCCGTAGCACCTCAATTCGAAAGACCTTGTAGCAAGTCTCCATATCGGAGAGATTGAGATCGGTGAACATGTTGGACAACAGCGTCAGCATGCGATTCCCCACGTAGTGCCAGAAGAAGAGCACACGCTGGGGGCCGCCTCCAAAGCGGGAGCCATAGACCACATCGGCCTCTCCGTCGAGAATCGGCTGCAGCAGACGGGGATACTCTCTCGGGTGGTATTCCAGATCGGCGTCCTGTACCAGCACGATATCGCCGGTCACTTCGGCGAAACCGGTTCGCAGCGCCGCTCCCTTGCCCCGGTTCTCGGGGTGCTCGAACAGCCGAAATTGTATCTCGCCGGCCTCCTGAATCTGGCGCAACTTCGCCTGCGTCCCATCGGAAGACGCGTCGTTGACCACCAGTATCTCGATCTCCACTCCATCCTGGACTGGCGCCTCGGCGACCCGCCCCAGCAGGGCTTCGACCGTGGCTTCCTCGTTGTAGACGGGTATGACGACCGAGAGCTTGGTCATATCGGCGGCAGTATAGCCCAGCCCCGGAGGCTTGACTCGGACCCCGCCGCCCGATAAAAGAGTGGCCTGCTGGGAGCATTCTCATGAGCCTGCCATCGTCGAATCTCCGTCCCGCCCGCCAGGAGCTGGTCATTCTCACCCTCATGGTGTTGCTGACAGGCTGTACAGGGGACGGCCCCACCGAGCAGCCCACCAGCAGCGATTCCTCGACTCCAAACGAGGTCAAGATCGACCGACGCATGTACAACTCTCCTCAGTGGATCGACCTGCACGACCCCGAAAACGCTTCGGCCGGATACACGCTGGCCCTCTATCGCCGCCGCACTCCGATGCTTATCGACATGAATGGCGAGGTGGTCAAGGCCTGGCACGGGGTTCGGGCCGTTGGCCGAGCGCGACTGCTGCCGAACGGCCACCTGGCGGTGATCGGCGAATCGGGCAGTCTCGAGGAATTCGACTGGCAGGGCCGCCAGGTCTGGAGCTACACGCTGAAAGATCCGGAGACCTTTCTCCACCACGACTTCATCCAACTCGCCAACGGCAACTACCTGCTGCTGGCCCACGATCCCGCTGCCAGCGCCGATTTCCTGCTCGAGGTCGATCGATCCGGTGACATCCAGTGGCGATGGGATGCGGCCGATCACCTGGCCGAGGACTTTCCCCGCTCCGCCACCCGCAACAACCGGACGCATGTCAACTCGGTTCACGAGCTACCGGCCAACCGCTGGTACGACAAGGGTCATGAGGAGTTCCGACCCGGGAACATCCTCATCAGCGCGCGCAATCTCGACACCGTCTATCTCATTTCGAGACCCGAGGGAGAGGTTGTCTGGAAGCTGGCTGATGGTCTCGACTATCAACACGAGGCCATCATGATCCCGCCCGGTACCCAGGGCGCCGGCAACATCCTGCTGTTCAACAACGGCTATCACGACCTCGAGGGCTACCGCAGAAGCGCCATCCTGGAGATCAACCCGATCGACCAGACCCGTGTCTGGGAGTTCAGGCGTCGGGGGTTCTTCTCCTCCACCGGCGGCACACAACAGGCCCTGGCCAACGGCAACCTGCTGATCACCTCGAGCCAGGGGGGCCGGGTGTTCGAGCTGGCTCGCGACGGTCGCATCGTCTGGCAGTGGTCACCACCCTTTCTGCCCATGAGGTCGTCGCGCTACCCCGCCGACTACAGTCCGCAGTTGGTCGACCTGGGACCCACCGACAAAGAGCTGATCGAGCGTCGCGATCCGCAGGTCTTCATCGATGAGGATCTCTATTCCTTCTCTCTCGCCCATGAGATCCAGCGGGTCAAGGCGAGCAAACGCTCCAGGAATGTGGTCAGAAAACCCAACCGGTGTCGCGTGCTACAGATACCGCAGGGCGCCCAGATGGTGCTCGGGTTCGGCGCCTGGAACCAGCAGAGCGACACCCCTTTCATCGCTGCCGACGAAGGGGCGGTGCACTTCAAAGCGACCATGAGAGTCGTCGACGACGACCGTCCAGAGATCCTCTTGGATCGCACACTGAGCCGCTCCGACCTGGCTGCGAAGGAGGGTGCGCGAGAGGTCACCCTACTTCACAAGGTGATACCGCTCGAGCACTTCTACTCCCAGACGGTAGAGCTCTGTTTGAGCCTGACCGACAGCGCGGGAGGGTCTGAGACCGGCAAGTTCGTCTGGGAGGAGCCGCTCATTCGGTCGCCGGTGCGTCGAGCCGCCCTGGAGGGCGAGGACACGATCGATGCCAAGGCGCTGGAGAAGCAGGAGAAGCACCTGAAGGCCATCGGCTATCTGAACTAGCCGCCAGCGGGCAAGCCCCGGACCCTCAGTCGATGTAGCCCAGAGCACGGAGCTCCTCGAGGGTCGCATCGGAAGGTGCCACCTGCTCGGTCTCCAAGGGCTGGCGCTGGGCCAACGCCGCCGCCAGGGACGCCTCCAGCTCCTGCACGGTAGAGCGCTCACTCAGCGCCGCATCCCACTGCTCGGTTGGATCCTGTTCCAGATCGTACAGATATCGCCTCGGTAGCAGCATCTTCCACCGCTCGGTGCGGACCGCGGTGCGCTCGACACCGCGCGGTCGATCCATCCGGCCGATGGCCAGCAGCGACGTCGGCTGGCTCGGTTCTGCCATCCGCGAGGTCAGATCGGATCCGTCGAACTGGTCGGGAACCGTCAGACCGACCGTCGCAGTGATGGTCGGAGCAATATCCAGACTCCGCACCAGGCCTTCGACGACCGTACCGCCGTGCTCGCCCGCGGGAAATCGAATGATCAGTGGCACCCGCAGCAACTCATCGAACAAGGTGTGCGAATGCCAGCCGACCACGCCATGCTCACCGAACTCCTCTCCATGATCGGAGGTAAAGACGATCATCGTTTCGTCCCAGAGATCGCGCTCCTTCAGGGCCGCCACCAGGTAGGAGAATCCATCATCCATCGAACGGATCTCGGCGTCGTAGGTCCGCACGATGTGCTCCAGATCCGCAGCCTCGAGCTCCACGTCTCCGCGGTTGACGTCGCGCAAGAATTCGATGCTGATCTCATCGGGTAGGCCCCCTGTGTATTCACCTCCCACCAGCGCCAGATGCTCAGGGCTCGGGGTATAGGGGTGGTGGACCTCGTAGGAGTGCAGAAACAGGAAGAACGGCCGGTCGGGTGTGCTGTCCAACCACTTGATCCCATGACGAACGGTGCCCAGGAACCTCTCTTGACCGGGCTGCAAGTAGAGATCGAAGCCCTGGTCCAGACCGAACACTCCGTCCATCTGACCACCGCCGGCAAAGCCCGCGGTCGCGTAACCGGCCGCCTGCAGAACCTCAGCAAGAGTCACCGCCTCTTCGGGCAACCGGGTCTTGCCACCCCAGCTGGCACCGTGGTGGTGTGGCAGCAGCGAGCTGAAGATCGAGGCGTGTGAATGCAGCGTCGATGGTGCATGCGCAATCGCTTGGCGAAAGATCACCGACTCGGCACAGAAATCGTCCAGGTGTGGACTGGTAGGTACCTGGTATCCGTAGCACCCCAGGTGATCGGGCCGCAGGGTGTCGATCGAGATCAGGACTACGTTGGTGGTCGGGGCCGGCACATCGACTGCCGGCGGCCGCTCGCAGGCCGAGATCGACAGCGCCAACAACACTGCGGATCGCCAGATCGAGCCGGTGGAGAGCAGACGATACATGCCGTTGTCCAAGCGCCTTTGGCTTCCTTGTAGGGAGGGCCCAGAGACCATCATTGGGCGGGCGGATCGTAGCACAGGAGCTAGCCGATTTCGGCGGTAGCCGTGTCCCACTCCTGGCGCAGCGAACCGGCGAGAATCCACTCCGGCTCCAGGCGGACCTGAAACCGCTCCCGGACCGCTCGGTGAGCCAGCAGCAGGAGCTCGAAGACCTCTCGCGCGCTGCCCTCGCCGTTGTTGACGATGACGTTGGCATGTTCCCGGCTGATTTCCGCGCCTCCCCTGCGAGTCCCCTTCAGGCCGCAAGCCTCGATCAGTCGCCCGGCGAAGTCTCCAGGGGGATTCCTGAACGCCGAGCCGGCGTTGGGCCGTCCCGAGGGCATCGACTCCCGTCGCCGGCGATTGAGCTCCTGCAGCCTGATCGCCGCCTCTCCCGTGTCGTCCGGTCGCAGGCGAAAGGTCGCCCGGGTGACCACGGCGTCGCTGCCCTGGAGATTGGTGCTGCGGTAGCCAGGCGAGAGATCGCCGACTGCCAGCACCTGACGCTGGCCGCCCGGACGAACGACGACCGCCGACTCCAGCACGTCCCGGATCTCGACCCCGTAGCATCCCGCATTCATGACCACTGCGCCTCCGACGGTCGACGGGAAACCCGCCAGAGCCTCGAGCCCCGCCAGACCGCGCTCGATCGCAGCCCGAGCTACCCGCGCCAGAGGCAGACCGGCACCCGAGGAGACCAAGACTTCCCGGAAATCCAGCTCGAGAAACCGGCCCTCCAGGACTGCGGTCACACCTTGCAGCCCCTCGTCCGGAATCAAGACATTGGAACCCAGACCGAGGATCCGACAGGCGATGCCGTGGAATCTCGAACGATCCAGCAGATTCATCAGCGCCGCCTCGGTCGCGACCCGTACGAGAAGCTCCGCGGGACCACCGATCCGCAGCGTAGTTCGCGGAGCCAGAGGCTCGTCGGGTGCCAGGACGAGCTCGCTCGAATCCTGCAGCTCCCTTTGGAGATCGGCGATGGGCCCGACATTCACCATGGCGATCAGAGGAGTTACGCGGACCGCCGCGTCGGGCGGGCCAACGATTCGATGGTTTGCAAGAATGGAGCGAGAGATTCCGTCTCCCGTTCCGTCATGGCCAACGTCTCAAGTGCTTTCCAATTCGCTCTTCGAGAACTAGTATACCCAACGTAATCGAGCCGCCCTGAAGCCCAGCTCGCTGCCCTGAGGAGAGATTCATGAAGGACGCCAAAGCCGAACGAGCCAAAGCCATCGATTCCGCCCTGTCACAGATCGAGCGACAGTTCGGCAAGGGGTCGATCATGCGTCTGGGACAGCGCGAGGCCCTGGCGATACCAGTGGTCCCCACCGGTTCGCTGGCCGTCGACTATGCCGTCGGAGTAGGCGGTCTTCCACGTGGGCGGGTAGTCGAGATCTACGGCCCGGAATCCTCGGGTAAGACTACGATGGCTCTGTCGGTGGTCGGACAGGCCCAGAAGTATGGCGGTGTCGCCGCCTTTATCGATGCCGAACACGCGCTCGACGCGGAGTACGCCGAAAAGCTCGGAGTCGACATAGACAATCTACTGGTCTCCCAGCCGGACTTCGGTGAGCAGGCGCTCGAGATCGCCGAGATGCTGGTCCGCAGCAACGCCGTCGACGTGGTGGTCATCGATTCGGTGGCCGCCCTGGTCCCCCGGGCCGAGCTCGAGGGCGAGATGGGAGACTCCCATGTCGGCCTGCAGGCCCGACTCATGTCCCAGGCGTTGAGGAAGCTCACCGCCATCGTCGCCAAGTCCAAGACCTGCCTGATCTTCATCAACCAGATTCGCGAGAAGATCGGCGTGATGTTCGGCAGCCCGGAAACCACCACCGGTGGACGTGCCCTGAAGTTCTACTCCTCTGTCCGCCTCGATATCCGACGGATCGCGGCCCTCAAGGATGGCGACCAGGTCGTCGGCGCCCGGGCCAAGGTCAAGGTGGTGAAGAACAAGGTGGCCGCCCCGTTTCGGCTGGCGGAATTCGATATCGACTACAGCGAGGGCATCTCACGAGTGGGCGAGCTCATCGATATCGGGGTTGACCACAACCTCGTCGGCAAGAGCGGCGCCTGGTACAACTACGGCGATGTGCGGCTGGGACAGGGTCGTGAGAACGCCAAGCAGTTTCTGCGCGACAACCCCGACCTCTCGGACGAAATCGAAGAGAGTCTGCGCAGCGAGTTGGAGCTGCCCTCGCTGAAACCCGCGGCTGCCGAGCCGGCCGAAGTGGAGGCATAGGTAGCCATCGACAAGTCTGGGAAACCCGGGAGACGATCAACCCCGATCCCCCGGGTCCTCGTCGTCCTGTTCATATTCCTGGCTTCACTTTCGGCGTGGACTCCGCCGGCAGCGGCCGAGGCGCACGCCGTCATGAGCCTCGAGACCTCGGAAGTCGCTCTGAGCGGCATGCCCCTGGCGATCGAGCTCGGTATCCCGGACCACGGAGACCCGACGCCACGCGAGATCGAGCTGGCATTCGATGGGCAGTCGGTCACCCGAACGAGCCTGCCCCCAGGGCGTCACGAGCTCGAGGTTCCGGGGGAGCTCGTGAGTGGTGGTCCCCATACCGTGACCGTGACCTCCGGCAACTTCAGAGCGGAAACTGGAGTCCGGGCAATAACGGCCTGGCTCTCGCTGCTGCCGCCAATCATCGCCATCGCCCTGGCGCTGATCACCAAAGAGGTTCTGCTGTCGCTCTTCGCCGGGATCTTCTCGGGAGCGCTGTTTCTCAACTACTGGAATCCGTTCAGCGCTCTGGCTCGCACGATCGACAGCTTCATCGCGCCGTCATTGGCCAATCCCGACAATGCCGCGATTCTGGTCTTCACGACTCTGCTGGGTGGCATGGTAGGACTGATCAATCGCAGTGGCGGCACCCTGGCCATTGTCGAGAAAATCCGACGCTTCGCCACCAACGCTCGTCGCGGCCAGGTGGCCACCTGGCTGCTGGGTGTGGCCATCTTCTTCGACGACTATTCCAACGTACTGATCGTCGGCTCGACCATGCGCCCGATCACGGACCGACTCCGGATCAGTCGGGAAAAGCTCTCCTACATCGTCGATTCGACCGCCGCGCCGGTGGTGAGTGTGTTTCCCATCTCCTCCTGGGTCGGATTCGAGGTCGGTCTCTATGCCGCCGCCTTCACCGCCATCGGCATTCCGTTCAACCCGTATACCACCTTCGTGGCGTCGATCCCATTTCGCTTCTACCCCATCTTCGCGCTGGTGCTGGGATTCACCATCGCCCTGTCGGGTCGGGATCTCGGTCCCATGCTGCGGGCCGAGACCAGGGCCCGTCGGACCGGCAAGGTCCTGGCCGATGGCGATGTTCCCCTGGCGAGCTTCGGGTCAGGCGAGGTCGCACCGCCAGACGACACTCCGCACCGGGCCGTCAACGCAATCGCACCGATCCTGACGGTGGTCGTCGTCACGATCGGAGGGATGATGGTCAACGGCAGCGTCGGCCTCGACAGAGCCGACTTTCCGACCCTGTCCGCCTGGCTGCGAGAGGTGTTCGGTGCCGCCAACAGTATCGCCGCGCTCTGCTGGGCGAGTCTCGCCGGCGCGCTCGTCGCTCTCGGTCTCCCCCTCGTGCAGAGGGTCTTCACCCTGCGCCAAGGTGTCGAAGCGCTGGTCGCCGGATTCAAATCCGTCTTTCTGGCCCTGATCGTCCTGGTCCTCGCCTGGTCGATCGGCAGCGTCTGCGAAGCCCTCCATACCGCCGACTTTCTCGTCCAGATGACCTCCGGGATCCTCTCACCCCACCTCCTGCCGACCATCATCTTCGTCCTCTCGGCGGCCGTGGCCTTCGCCACCGGATCGTCCTGGGGAACGCTGGGAATCCTGATGCCGTTGGTGGTGCCCGTCGCTCACAGCCTGGCACTGCAGGCGGGCATGGCGATGGACTCGAGCGGTTACTCCGTTGTCCTGGTCGGCTCCCTCTCGGGGGTCCTGGCGGGAAGCGTCTGGGGTGATCATTGCTCGCCGATCTCGGATACGACCATTCTCTCGAGCACCGCTTCAGGCTCCGATCACATCGCTCACGTCCGAACCCAGCTGCCCTATGCCCTGGGGGCGGGGATACTCGGTATCCTGGTGGGAAATCTGCCGACTGCATTCGGGCTCAGCCCGTGGATCTCTTTGATTCTCGGCAGCGCCATCATCGTCGCCGTTGTATTGTGGTTGGGGAAGAAACCGTCCGTCGAAGTCGGTTGACGATCCTGAACCCGGATCCGTCCTGAGACGTATCTGGCACGACACACTCGGTGACGAAGCGGCGACCGGCCATGGACCATAGACGGAACCCGACCACCGGCGACGAACGGTTGCCAGCGACCCGCAGCGTCGGGAGCCGCCTGGCGGTCATCGTTCTGCTGATTCTTCTCGGCTGCTGGGGAGAGCCGCCGGCCCAAGCACAGATTCTGCCCTGCAAACCCTGCGTGGCCATCCAGGTCGAGGATCCCGGAACGTTGCTGCCCCAGCTCGCAGCCGAACCGCAGCTGGGTGAGGACGATGTGCTGTTCGTGGCCTGGGAGGTACCTCTCGACGGTCAGGCCTCGACTGCGGGCGTCTCGGATCTGGCCAGCAGCGGCGCGATTCCCTGGCTTCGCTTGCGTTTCACCACTCCAGCCCCACTGAGCGCCCATCTGGACCGCCTCGAGCTGGAGCTCGAAGAGGCCTCACGTCTGGCCTCGATTGCCGGCGACGAGGCCCACTTCCAGATCCTCTGGCATCCCGAGGGTGGTGATGAGACCGGGCTGGCCGTCCGAGACTACGCTTTTCTCCTCAAACGCGCCGCGGTAGCGGTCACCGGCGCCCAGGTGGCTGCTCAGGTCATCTCCCAGACGTTGCCGGCCGACCGGCAGCTGCTGCGAGATCTCTACCGCGAGGAGGTGGCCGCGTATCTCGAGGGCGTGGCCCTCGGATCTTCAGGCCCCGACGCAGAGCGGGCCGCTCTGGATCTCGTCAGAGAGTTCGATCCCGGTACGGCGATCATCCATGACTCGACACCGTTGCCAGAACCCTCCTGGCTGTCAATGCCAGTGGCCGCACGGCACGCTGCATCCGGCTACGATGTCTCTCTGTTCGTAGCCAAGACTCCGGCTCCTGAAATCGAGGCCTTGAAGATTCTGGCCACCGAGTTTCAGGGCGATCTGGCCTACGATCCCTATTCGAGCCCTCAGACCGGCCAGGGAGTCCGAGCCTGGTCCTTCGTGCGCGGCGAAGACCTAGATCTACGCGTCATCGTGGAGACCACGACCCCCGGGGAAGAGGTCGCCCTCACCTTCTCGGACAGTCGCCTTCGCCGCCCGGAACGGATCGATCTGACCACCGGCGAGATCCGCGGAATGTACAGCGGAGATCGCGAGCGTGACGGATTCGTGCTCCGCTGGCAGCCGGCCGAGTCGGTGGCGCTGCTGAGACTCGAACGACCAGGCGCCGAGGAGATTGCCGGTGTGGCGGGCCTCGAAGACAGAGTGACGGTGGTCTCGGACCGACTCTTGCCCGTGGAGGAGATCCTGCGCCGACTGCAGGCCGTGGAGGACGCCCAGAGCCGCAGAATCCAGACCTATCAGGGCCTCAATTCGACGCACTTGCGATTCCAGTTCGGCACCGAGGGTGTGGAGGTGACGTTTCAAGGTGAGCTCTTCTTCCGCCAGGGCGAGGGCTACGACTGGGCCTGGCAGAAGTTCAACCTCAATGGGCTGCGCTGGAAGGGTCGGGAGTTTCCGAAGGTGCCGCTGATCCAGCCGGAGAGGGCTGCCAACATGCCTCTGGCCATCCTGTTCCGCCCGGACTACCACTACGAGCTGCGGGGCACGGCGATCGTCGAAGACCGAGACTGCTGGGTGGTGGATTTCCGACCGCTGGCCCTGGAGGAGGAAAAGAGCCTGTACCGGGGCACGGTCTGGATCGACCGGGAGCTGTTCGTCCGCGTGCGGTCACGAGCAGTACAGCTGGGCTTGAGAGGCGATGTGCTGTCCAACGAAGAGACCATCTTCTACTCGCCCCTGGATTCCGACGGCCAACCCGCCGGCTGGGACACCGGCAACAACTGGCTGCCGTTGCGCATGGTCAGCCAGCAGATCTGGTCGGTCTTCAACGGCTCGCTGGTGGTCGAGAAGGAGACGGTCCTGACCGATGTCAGCCTCAACGACCCGGGCTTCGAAGACCGTCGTCAGGAGCTCCTGGCCTCCGACTACACCATGGTGCGGGACACCGAGGAGGGCATCCGGTATCTGGTGCCCGACAAGAAGACCGGCGAACGAAGGGTGCAGGAGAAGCTGAGCTCCAACCGGCTCTTCCTCGGCGGCGGGGTCTTCTACGATCCCTCCCTCGAATACCCCGTGCCGCTTCTCGGTGTCGACTACTTCTCGCTCGATTTCATGAATACGGGCTCCCAACTCAACGTCTTCTTTGGCGGCGCCCTGCTCAACGGCAGCTTCGCCGATCCGCAGTTTCTCGGCTCCCGCTTCGACGTCGGCATCGACTTCTTCGCCATCGCCGTGCGGGGATCCGACACCGTCTATCGGGACGGAGTGGAGGTCCCCGAGGAGGAGGTGCAGCAGCGGCCGCTCAACGTGCTGTTCAATGTCGGACACCCGGTCGGCAAGTTCGCCAAGATGACCTTCACCTATCGCCTGCGTCATACCGACTTCGCCGCCTCCGATACCACCTCACCTGAGTTCGTGCTGCCCGTCGATCACTTCACCCATACCTTCAGGCTGGGTGGCACCTACAGCCGATTCGGCTACCGGTTTCGTCTCAACGGCAGCGTCAACAAGCGCTCGGACTGGCAGCCCTGGGGCCTGCCTGATTCCGACGACTACGATCCCGACGACGACCAGTACCTGCTGTGGAAGGCGGTGATCGCCAAGACCTTCTACTTCAAGAACTTCCGCCGCGCCGGCATCGATCTACAGTATGTCGATGGCCAGAATCTGGATCGATTCAGCAAGTACGAGCTCGGGTTCTTCAGCGATGTCCGGGTGCGCGGGTACGAGAGCAACCGGATCCGGGCCGAACGTGCCTTCTCTTCGACTCTGAGCTACGGGGTGGAGATCGGTGAGCTCTTCCGCCTGCAGGGACTGGTGGACGCCGCCTGGGTGACGGACGAGGAGAGCGGCCTGGAGAACGAGTTCGCCAGCGGCGCCGGTATCGCCGGGACGTTCATCGGCCCCTGGCAGACCATCGTTCGCATGGACCTGGGCAAGGCCGTGGCCGGCCCCGACGACGGCTACACCGTTTTCATCACATTCCTCAAGCTCTGGTAGCGGATCGATGACCGACGAAGACCTCCCCCAGGAGCCCATCGAGGTCGAGATCAGCGACACCCTCGATCTCCACAGCTTTCGCCCTGCCGAAGTGGCGGATGTGCTGGAGAGTTATCTCGAAGCTGCTGCCGAAGCCGGCATCGAGCGTCTGCGGATCATCCACGGCAAGGGTGTCGGGGTCCAGCGCCGCACCGTCCAACGTCGCCTGGAACGTCACCCTCTGGTGGTCTCTTTCACCACCGCCTCGGAGTCCGCAGGAGGTTGGGGCGCCACGACTGTCATAATGAAGCCCAGCGCCTCGCCTGAACCCTGACCTGGGCTCAGAGCCAAGACAGTGGCTGAGAACAACACCGGCAGTCTCGACTCCGATCTCTCGCTGCCTTCTCCCGTCGGTCGTGTCTGGAATCGACTGACCAGCCTGGCCCGCACCCGGCACCTGAGGGTCGTCTACTCGCCCCTCTTTCTGGTCGATCTAGGGGTGACTCCCCTGGACGTACTGCGGCCCGAGAGGATTCTGGCCTTCCTTCTCGCCTACGGTCTGCTCAGCCCGAAGAGGCTTCTCCGTCCCGATATAGCGACCCTGTGGGATCTCCGGCTGGCCCATAGTCGACGCTATCTCGAAGATTTGCGACATCCCGAGTCCCTCACCGACATCGTCGGCACCGAGATATGGCCCGATCTCCATCGCCAGGCGCTGTTGGCGCAGCGTGCCGCTGTCGGCGGGACCATACTGGCCACCCGCCAAGCACTCCGGGCAGGGCACACGGTTTTCAATCTCGGGGGTGGCTTCCACCATGCGGGTCGGCTGCAGGGAAAGGGCTTCTGTATCTTCAACGATGTCGCGGTGGCCATCGGTCGCGCCCGCCGCGATGGATTCTCTGGACCGGTCCTGGTCATCGACCTGGATCTCCATGACGGCAACGGCACTCGCGAGATCTTTTCCGACGACCGGTCGGTCCACACCCTGTCCATCCACAATCAGACCTGGGATCTGGCTCCGGCCACCGCTTCCACGACGGTGGAACTGGGCACGGACGTCGACGACTCCACCTACCTAGGCGCGATCGCGGAGCACATCCCGGTGGCACTGGCCGAGGTGCGGCCGGAGCTGGTCTTCTACCTGGCCGGCACCGATCCGGCTGCCGACGACCGCATCGGTGACTGGCAGATCTCTCCCGGCGGTATGCTCGAACGCGATCGGTTCGTCGTCTCGAAGATCCGCGGTCGCGACGATCGATTGCCTACCGTGGTAGCGCTCGCTGGTGGCTACGGCAAGCAGACCTGGCGCTATACCGCCCGCTTTCTGGCCTGGCTGATCTCTGGCACCACCAAGATCGAGCCACCCTCGACATCCGCCATTACCCTGGCCAGATATCGTCATCTCACCGGCGAGCTGCGTACCGCCGGCAGAGAGCGCCGCACTGACGAGCAGGACGATTGGGGCCTTTCCGAGGCCGACATTCTGGGGGGTATGGGCGGGGAGGCCCGCAGATCGCTGTTTCTCGGTCACTCCTCGCACCACGCCATCGAGCTGACCCTCGAATGGACCGGCATCCTGGATCGCCTGCGCCAAATGGGTTTCGCCCATCCGGTCGTCGATCTCGATCTGGACAACCCCGGCGGTCATACCCTGCGGATCTTCGCCGACACCGAGAGGAGCGAGCTGCTGATGGAGATGCGTCTCCGCCGGGACCGCCGATCGGTGCCCGACATGGAGGTCCTCGGTATCGAATGGCTGCTACTGCAGAATCCGCGAGCAGAATTCTCCGATGAGCAACCCGCCCTGCCGGGACAGAAGCACCCGGGTCTGGGCCTGCTGCCCGACATCATCTCGCTGGTCATCCTGCTTTGTGATCAGCTCCAGTTGGACGGCGTCATCTTCGTCCCTTCGCAGTATCACCTGGCCATCCAGGGTCGTCGTTTCCTGCGCTTTCTCGAGCCGCGCGACGAGGGCTGGATCCGGGCCCTGCAGGCCGCGCTGGGCAAGCGACCCCTGGCAGAGGCGACCCAGTTGGTGGCGGCAGGCTCCGTGCGCGACCAACGCTCGGGCGAGATCGTCAGCTGGCGGCCCATGAAAATGGTCCTGCCGATCAGCGAGCGTCTGCATGACCGGGTCGAGGGCGCCGCCTACGAGTCGGCGGCCGCCGCCACAGCCTCGGAGCTACAGTTCACGCTGGCGACAGAAGCTAGGAGCGGCCGATCCACTCCAACAACGACAGGCTGAGAGCTGGCACATAGGTGATCAGCAGCACACCAATCGCCAGGATGATCAGGTAGGGGATGGCGGCCTTCCAGACCTGCAGCAGCGGTCTTTCGAACCGATAGGCAGCCATGAAGAGATTGAGACCTACCGGTGGCGTCAGATAGCCCAGCTCCAGATTGGCGATGAAGATGATCCCCAGATGGACGGGATCGATACCGAACGCCGCCCCCAGGGGCACGATGAGCGGCACCACCACCACGATGGCCGCAAAGATGTCCATCAGGCACCCGACCAGCAGCAGCAACAAATTGAGGCAGAGCAGGAAGGTCAGCGGCGATTGGATGTAGCTCTGGACCCAGTCGACGATGCGCATCGGCACCTGGGCGTCCACCAGATAGTTGGTGAAGCCCAGGGCCACGGCCAGGATGATCAACACTCCGCCGATCAGTACCAGGCACTCGGTGATGACCGGGATGAGATCCTTGCGGATGGAGACATCCCGGATGACCAGGAACTGGATGATGAAGGCGTAGAGCGCCGTCAGCGCCGCAGCCTCCACCAGGGTCGCGAAGCCTCCGAAGATCGCCACCAGAACCACGACCGGCAGCAGCAGCTCCCATTTGGCCTGCCAGATGGCCGAGCCCAGCTCCCGGCGATCGAACGCCTGCCGACTGGCGGGTGTCCTCAGTCCTTCCCGGATTCCCCAGCCCATCACCAGCGCCACCAGGAGCAGGCCGGGCAGGAGACCACCAACGAAGAGATCGGGAACCGGCACCTCGGCAACGATGGCATAAAAGATCAGCGGTACCGCCGGCGGGAACAGGAGCCCCAGGGATCCCGACGCCGTCAGCAGTCCCATTGAGAACCCCTCTCTATACCGGTCCGCCTGCAGTGCCTGGAAGAGCAATCCGCCGAGGGCCAGAATGGTCACCCCGGAAGCTCCAGTCAGCACCGTGAAGAAGGCGCACGAGGCCACCGCCACCACCGCGGTGCCGCCCGGCATCCAGCCGAGAAAGGCCCGAAACAGCCGCAGAAGCCGTTGGGAAGACTGTCCCTGAGCCAGCAGAAAGCCGCCCAGGGTAAAGAGCGGAATCGCCGGCAAGGTCGGCGAAACCACCAACCTGTAGGTATCGACAGGTACCGCCGCTACAGGCACGCCGTCGATGAGAAACATCAGGGCGGCGATCCCACCGAGGGCGGCGAAAATCGGCCCGCCGAGGAGGGTGGCCAACAGGATGACCGCCAGACCCGGCCAGCGGGCGGCGCCCTCCATCCACAACGGGAACTGGCCCAGGAGAAGTCCCGCCACCAGACCGAGGGCGGCCAGCGCCCTCCCCCACCACAGATCGCTCGATCTCCAAACCAGACGCCAGGCGATGAGAACGAAGCCGATGGGCATGGCCAGCTGCGCGACCCAGACCGGCAGGCCTACCGCGACGACGGTCTCCGCCTGCCGTTCGATGACGATGAGGTCGATGGAGGCTCTGCAGAGAAGAATCGACGTCCCGGCTCCCACCGCGGCGCTGAAGATTCGAGCGGCAGACTGCCAGGGCCCCTCGGGGAGGAATTCGCCTGTCGCCAGTGACAGGAGCTTTCCGTCCCTCGCTGCCAGGGCGGCTCCCAGAAAGGTCACCCACAGAGTCAGATGCTGGACAAACGGGAACGATCCGGGAATGCCGACCCCGAAGAGCAGACGCAGCGCAGCCTCGGCGATCGGCAGAAAGGCCATCACCAGCAGCGCGGCGGAAGCGATGGCGCCCTCGGTCCCGCGCGCCATGTTCCTGAGAGAAATGGTCACAGATCAGTCCTCGATCGGATAATCGATGAAATAGAGATCGATGCGGTCGAGCAGCCACTGCGCCCTTCTCTGCCCAATGGTGTTGAGGAGCCGTATCGACGGAGCCGATTCAGGATCGATGGCCAGAGCGGTCTCCAGCAGATCGCGAAACTCCTGCCAGTCCTGCTCGGCCACCACCACGCTCTCCGCCAGACTGACATAGGGTCCGACGCTCAGCCCCTTGGAGAGCTCCACTGCCCGGTCGAAGTGGTACCGGGCCGCGTCAGGGTCACCACCCATCGACTCGGGGAGTGAGTTGAGCGTGATCAGTACCCCGTGGATCGCACCGTGATCGTAGCTCTCGTCGAGCTCCAGAGCACGATCCATCAGCGCCCGGACCGCCGGAAAATCGGCCACCAGATCGGGGCGATCCATGCCGATGGCGATGGCGCTGCCCCAGGCGGCACCCGTCCAGAAGATCAGCGGTACGTCGGCTTCAGCGAAGACCCCGACCGCTCCTTCCGGATCGGCCGACAGTCGGTCCACGATACCTGGCCATTCCAGCTCCAGGGAGCGGAAACAGTAGTCGCGAGCCCGCAGATAGAGCGCTAGCGCCCGAGCGTAGAGCCGCTCCGACTGGCGATAGTCCACCTCCTCGGTCTGTTCCGCCTCGACCTGGACAAAGGCGTTGGCGTAGCCGGTGAATCCGCTGCACGCTGCCAGGAGAAGCTGCCGATGATCGGGCTGCTCTGCCAACAGCCCCTCGATGGTCTTGAGAGCAAAGGGTAGAGCCGCCCGAACCAACTCCGGATCTTCGTCCGAGGCGTACACGTCCCCACTCGCCGCCAGGGAATCGGCCAGGGCGTTGACGGCCAGATTCTGGA
>CAJHZZ010000044.1_pt1 | contig 123795 bp, 96 predicted proteins | sample 9199071 | NCBI WGS metagenome assembly CAJHZZ01 (sample SAMEA7708275, study PRJEB35096) | sediment metagenome | biome: marine neritic benthic zone biome [ENVO:01000025]; feature: sediment [ENVO:00002007]; material: shallow marine sediment [ENVO:03000034] sea grass bed [ENVO_01000059] ...
GCGCGCTCGGAGTTGGCCGCCAGGGCGCGGCAGAAGCTGGCGCAGACCGGCTGGCACTCGCCGCAGCCCGCGTCGCCGGAGACCACCACGAAGAGACCCAAGGGCAGCTCCACCGTCAGATCCCGCAGATTGTTGTGTCGCGCGCCCTGGATCACCAGAGACTTGTCCCCCGGCTGTCGCCGCTTCTCCGGCACCGGAATGGCCAGATCCCCGCGCAGATACCGACCCGTCAGCGAGTCGTCGTGGGTCTCGACCGTCTCGGGGTCTCCCTCGGCGATGACTTCACCACCATGAATCCCGGCGCCGGGCCCCAGATCGATGACCCAGTCGGCCGCTCGAATGGTCTCTTCGTCGTGCTCCACCACCAGCACCGTGTTGCCCAGATCCCGCATTCCCTGGAGGGTGGCGATGAGCCGGGCGTTGTCCCGCTGATGCAGACCTATGGAGGGCTCATCCAGTACGTAGAGCACTCCCATCAGCTTGCTGCCGATCTGGGTGGCCAGACGGATCCGCTGGCTCTCGCCACCGGAGAGGGTGGCCGAGGCCCGATCGAGACTCAGGTACCCGACCCCGACGTCGTCGAGAAACTGCAGCCGGTCGCGAATCTCCTGCACAACCTTGGCGGCGATGGCCCGCTGTCGGTCATCGAGCTCCAGATCGGCGAGCCGACCCCGGATCTCGGAGACGGTCATCGCCGAGAGCTCATCGATGGAGCGCCCCACCACGGTGACCGCCAGCGCTTCCGGTCGTAGCCTGCGGCCCTGGCATTCGGCGCAGGTGTGGACCGACATGTACTTCTCGATCTCCTGCCGGACGCCGGCCGAATCGGTCTCCCGGTACCGACGCTCGAGTACCGGCACCACCCCTTCGTAGCTGCCTCGCCACTGATACTTGGAGCGCTTGCCCTTCATCTCGAAGGTCATCTCCCGATCACCGCTACCGAAGAGAATCACCTGTCGCACCGCCTCCGGCAGTCGATTCCACGGTGTATCGAGCGAGAACTCGAGCTCCTCGGCAAGCGTCCGCAGCATCCGCATCCGCCAGGAGGACTTGGCACTGCCGGTCCAGGGGGCGAGAGCGCCGGCCGAGATCGCTCGCTCGGGATCGGCAATCACCCGATTCTGATCGACCCCCATGTCGGTGCCCAGACCGGAGCAGGCCGGGCAGGCACCATAGGGACTGTTGAAGGAGAAGAGCCGGGGCGTGATCTCCGCCAGACCGGTCCCACAGTCCATACAGGCGTAGCTCTGGGAGAGGGTCTCCTCCGTCATTCCCAGGGGATCGAGAACCACCAAGCCGTCACTGACCTTGAGCGCCGTCTCGAGGGACGAGGCCAGGCGCTCCTCGATTCCCTCCTTGACCACCAGCCGGTCGACGACGATGTCGATGTCGTGCTTCTTGCGCTTGTCGAGAGCCGGTATCCCCTCCTGCAGCTCCACCGTCTCGCCGTCGATCCGGGCGCGGACGAAGCCCTCCTTCACCATCTGTTCCAGCTGCTTGCGATACTCCCCCTTCTTGCCGCGGACGAAGGGTGCGTAGAGCACCAGACGAGTCTTTGTCGGCAGACCCAGGATGCGATCCACCATCTGTTGTACGGTCTGTGGGCGGATCACCTTGCCGCAGTTGGCACAATGGGGCTCACCGATGGAGGCGAAGAGTAGCCGCAGGTAGTCGTGGATCTCGGTGACCGTACCCACCGTCGAGCGCGGGTTCTTGGAGACCGACTTCTGCTCGATGGAGATAGCTGGCGAGAGACCCTCGATGGAATCCACATCCGGCTTCTCCATCTGTTGCAGAAACTGCCGGGCATAGGCCGACAACGACTCCACATAGCGGCGCTGACCTTCGGCGTAGAGGGTGTCGAAGGCCAACGACGACTTGCCGGATCCCGAGACCCCGGTCACCACCACCAAGCGATCTCGGGGAATCTCGAGATCGACGCTCTTCAGGTTGTGCTCGCGGGCGCCGCGAATCCGAATGGTGTCCATGACTTGCTTGGCTCTCGACAAAAAAAGTGGGCTGGAGTCTACCAGCCCACTGGGTGACACTCGGGCGCCGAGCCGTGGTCGACAGTCGGCGCTTGGGAGCCGCTACTAGAAGCCGAACGAAGCGGCGACGAGAAAGGCGTCCTGCTTGTAGGTGCCGTAGTACATGGTCTCGGACTCGGTGACGGTGCGGTCGTCGAACTTGACGTACATCAGCGCCAGGTCGAAGTTGAATTTCTGGCCCATGTAGCCGTAGCCGAAGGTGAAGTCGTTGCGGTTGGAGTCTGGCAGCACCGGGCTGACAGTTCTCTCCGGCTGCGGGGTCTCGTCGTAGATGTAGCCGAAGCGCCACTGCGACTTGGGGCTCGAGTTGAAGCGGAAACCGATCCGGTACTGGAAGACATCGTCCCACTCCTGTTGCAGCTCCAGATCGGGCAGCACCGGGCTGTCGATGGCGATGACCAGGCTGTCGAAGGTGCTCCAACCGGTCCAGTTGATGTCGAACTCCAGCCACGAGCTGGCCGAGGTCGCAAAGCCCAGACCGAGACTGGCGATGTCGGGGAACTCGACGGCCACAGCACCGCCGATGGGCTGGCCGAAGGGCAGCACGCCGGCGATAGCGGCATCGATGGGCGCAATCCCGGTCGGGATCTGGTCGAGCACCAACTCACCGTCGTACTCGATCTCCAGCTTGCTGCGGTACTGGAAGCCCCAGTGGAAGCTGTTGTTGTACTTGTGCAGCAGACCGATGTTGAAACCGTAGCCCTGGTCGAAGCCGCCGGTCAGGTCGGTCTTGGCGATCTCCAGCGGTGTCGGCACCAGCGGCGGCTGGGCCAGAAAGTTACGCTTCAGCTCCACCTCCGAGAACCGGGCGATGACACCGATGCCGATGCCAAAATTGTCCGAAGCCTTCCAACCGATGGTCGGATTGAGATCGATGGCGGTCAGCGACGATAGGGTGCTGATGAAGCGACCGGTGAACTCGTCTTTGTTCTTCCACTCCACCGACAATCCGAACGGGGCGTTGAGACCCAGACCGAAGCTCAGCCGATCGTTGATGGGCTCGACCCAGTAGAAGTGGGGAACCATCTCCTGCAGCTTTTCGGTCTGCTCGGTCACCCCGGGACCCGGAAAGGGTGCCGCGCCGTCGAAGTCGGCCTGGCCGGTAACCAGGGTTCCACCGAGGTAGAAGTCGCGCTTGTTCTGGAAAGCGATTCCAGCGGCGTTGTGAAAGAGAGCCGACGGGTCATCGGCCTGTGCGGTGAAGGCACCGGCCATACCCATGGCCTTGGTGCCCTGCTCGAAGATCAGAAAACCGGCAGCCTGGGCCGGCACAGTCGCAGCCAGCATCAGCGCTACCAGGCCCAGGACCCGGAGCATCTTGCTTGGTGATTCGAACATGAATTCAACCTCCCTGGTTAACGGCCGGCGCAGGAGGCCCTTGCCCCAACCTCGAGGACATATCCTGTTGGCTCGACTGATCTAGATATGTTCCTCGCCTCGGATTTGATTGATGGATCGGTCGTCAACCGTCCGCAATCGCGCGGTGGCTTCTCGTGATCCAGCTGTGCACCCACCACGATAGTCTCCGCCCAAGACCGTTTGTACCCTCGGTAGGGTAGTGAAGCGTTCACTCTTGGGTAGTCGCAAGACCACCCCAGGGGGCGGGAAAAGATCATCGATTTCAGTCTGCGAGGCCGGTGTCAGAGAGCTCGAGAGGCCGACGTGAGCTCCACCTGGAGCTGATAAGGTATCGCCAAAGGGGACAGGAATGCAATTCGAGCACGAGCACCACAAAGCGACTCACGATACCGTTTGGAAGTATCTGGCGGAGCTCTTCGAGGACCCCTACCACGACGACGAGAATGGTCATTTCTACGTCGGGTACGGCAGCACTGTCCTGGAGCTCTTCGTCGAGCCCTACGGTCCGGAAGAGACCATCGTCCTGGTGACAGCCTACTGTGCCCAGGGTATAGAGCCCGAAGAGGACCTGTTGCTCGGCCTGCTGGAGCTCAACCACGAGCTACCGGTGGGAGCCTTCTCACTCGTCGGACGGGATGTCTTCTACTCCCATGCGCTGTTCGGCAAGACCCTGGACCGCAAGAACCTGCTGGGAGCCATCGCCGCCGTCGCCACCATCTCTGACGATTACGACGACCGCATCGTCGCCAAATACGGTGGCGAGACGGCTCTGGACCGGATTCAGCACACCGGCGGACGGCGACGACGCAGCGGTCTGACCGACACCGAGACCACCGGCTAGCGTCAGTCTCCCTGCAGCGCCTCTCGGGCCTCCTGATCCATCAGCTTGGCCTTCGCGGCCTGTCGCTTGTCGTAGAGCTTCCTGCCCTTGGCCAGCGCGATCTCCACCTTGATCCGATTCCCCTTCAGATAGACCGACAGCGGGATACAGGTCTGTCCCTGGATGATGATCCTGCCCATGAGGCGCTCGATCTCCCGCCGCTTGAGCAGCAGCTTTCGGCGGCGCTCCGGATCGTGATTGTTGCGATTTCCATGGGTGTAGGGGCTGATGTGGGCGCCCACCAGGTAGGCCTCTCCCTCGACCACCTCGATATAGCTGTCCTTGAGCTGGACTCTCCCCTCCCGGGCCGACTTCACTTCGGTACCTACGAGGGCGATCCCCGCCTCCATGGTCTCCAGGATGGTGTAGTCGTGCCTGGCCTTGCGATTGGAGGCCAGACGTCGATTCGATGATTCTCGACGCCTCATGCAGCGCGCCAGTGTATCGCTTTTCACCCCGTCGGGCCGCGGTCGAGGTGCTAGAGTTGTGGGTTGATGAATGTCCCGGCGGCCCTGTCGCTGTCCGCCTTCCTGTTCTTCGGATCCTCGGCGGACAAGCCCCACCTTTCCGAGTTGCAGATCGCTCTGGACGGGCGGCGCCTCGAGGCGAGCTTCGAGCTGATCAACGGCTTCAGCGACGAGCTGTTCGAGCGCATCCAGACGGGCCTGGCCTCGGGCTTCACCTACCAGTTCGTTCTCACCCGCGACCAGAAGCGTTGGTTCGACAACCGACTCGACAAAAGCACTCTGGAGGTTACCGCCATGTACAACGCGGTGACTCGCGAGTACCTGGTGAATTTCAAGCAGGACGGTAAGCTGATCGACAGTCGGATCGCCCTCGACCGTGAGGAGCTCGAACGAGCCATGACCCGCTTCTCGGGTCTGACCGTCTTCCATCTGGGAGATCTCAAGGCCAACAAGAGACTCTCCGTGCGGGCCCGGGCCGAGCTGGGTTCCAAGACCACCCTGCTGATCATCCCCACCCGAATCAAGACCGACTGGGTCCGTTCCCGAAAGTTTCGTCCACCGGCGGACCAGCCCTGATCGATGACACTCCGCGAACAGGTTCAGAAGCGACGCAAGGACACCCGCTGGATCGTCGGCGGTCTGCTGTCCCTGCTGGCCGCCCTGACGGTCATGTACTACCTCTCCCAACGGAGCCGCGATCTGCCTTCCGAGCTGGTCACCAACCGGGTACTGCTGTTCGTGCTCTGGTACATCAACCTGACCCTGATCCTGGCCATCCTCTTCGTCCTGCTGCGCAACCTGTTCAAGCTGATCATCGAGCGGCACAACCGCATCCTGGGCTCGAAGTTCAAGACCAAGCTGGTGGCCACCTATATCGGTCTGTCGCTCATTCCGGTGCTGCTGCTCTTTGCCTATGGCAGCCGCATGATGCGAGGTTGGATCGATCGCTGGTTCGATGAGCCCGCCATCCAGCAGGTCGCCACCCAGGGGCATTCGGTAGCCCAGGAGCTCTTGCGGCAGATCGAGGAGTCCCGTACCCGCGACTCCCGGGCCGTGCTGCGCGAGGTGGCGCAGATGGACATCCTCGACGCACGCAGACGACCCCGACTACAACGGCGGATGAGCGAGATGTTGGAGGAGCTGGAGCTCGACTCCATCGCCCTGTACGACGGCACGACCTTCGTCCACGCCCTGGTCGATCCGCAGTCGGGACTGACGGATCTGCCGGAGCCCGGCGATCGCATTCTCATCGACGCCATGCGCAACGAGCAGGCCATGCGAATGATAGGGATTGGCGGCGGCGAGGACCGGCTGATGCTCACCGCCGTGGCCGGCCAGGAGGTCCCCAACCAGCCTCGCCCCGTGGTGCTGACGGGAACCCTCCTCGACCCGGAGATCGCCTCGGCCAGTCGGCAACTGATCCAGGCGTATCAGGGGTTTCGCCAGCTGGAGGTGAGCAAGGAGCGGATCGAGGCCGGCTACGTGCTCAATTTCCTCATGGTGGCGCTACTGATCCTGCTGGCCTCCTCCTGGGCCGGTCTCTATCTGGCGCGACGCATCACCGTACCGGTCCAGGCCCTGGCCGAGGCGACCAAGCAGATCTCCGACGGGAACCTCGATGTGCAGGTCGACGTCGACGCCGATGACGAGCTCGGCGTCCTCGTCCACTCCTTCAACAGCATGACGGCCGAGCTCCAGCGCAACAAGGAGCTACTCGAAGAGAGTAACCTGGAGCTGGTGTCGTCCAACCAACGATTGGCCGAGGAGCGAGCGGTCATCGGGGCCGTCCTGCAGAACGTCGCCGCGGGTGTCATCTCGGTCGACGAGAAGGGGTTTGTGCTGACCTGCAACGGCGCCGCCAGGCAGATGCTCCGGCAGCGAGGAGTGGAGGTGGTCGGCAAGCCGGTGGACGAGGCCTGGCCCGATCCGGAGCGACAGAAACTCGCCCAGCTGTTTCACCAGGAACCCGGCAGCAGCGGGCAGATCACCCAGTCGCTGCGGATCCTGCTGCGCGGAGAGTGGAAAATCTTCGAGGCCAAAGTGACGACGATGCGCGACCGGCGGGGCGAGATCAGCGGTAGGGTAATGGTGCTCGAGGAGCTCACCGAGCTGGTCAAGGCACAACAGATGGCAGCCTGGAGCGACGCGGCGCGTCGTATCGCCCACGAGATCAAGAACCCCTTGACGCCCATCCGGCTATCGGCCGAGCGTCTGCTCAAGAAGCACCAGCAGAACGACGAGGATCTGGGGGAGGCCCTGGAGGAGGGAGTGGAGATCATCACCCGGGAGGTCGAGACCATGAAGGGCATGGTCGACGAGTTCTCCCGCTTTGCCCGCATGCCGCAACCCCGGCCGCAGGAGATCGAGCTGGGCGCCCTCATCGACGACACCCTGAATCTCTATCAGGACATCAAGCCCGGTATCGAAGTCGAGGCTCGCATCGACCCGGCGGCGACCAGCGCCTGGCTCGACGGCGAGCAGATCAAAAGGGTCCTGATCAATCTTCTGGACAACGCTCTGGAGGCCACCGAGCCCCCGGGCTCTGTAGCGGTCTCCGCCGGTAAGAACAACGGCACGCTGGAGATTCGGGTCGAGGACACCGGTCGCGGGATCCCGCCCGAGGAGAAGGGCAAGCTCTTCCTACCCCATTTCTCCACCAAGCGACGGGGTACGGGTCTGGGTCTGGCCATCGTGCACCGCATCGTCAGCGATCACCACGGCAGCATCCAGGCAGACGACAATCACCCACGAGGAACCGTCTTCACCATCACACTGCCCCAGGGGTAGGCACCCCGGGGCCGTATAATCGCGATCATGACGACGCCGCAAGAACGCATAGAATCCGAAGTTAAGGCAGCCCTGAAGGCCGGCGACAAGGAACGGTTGTCGACCTTGAGAATGCTGCTGAACTCCATCAAGAACGAACGCATCCGCGCCGGCGAAGAGGTGGACGAAGCGGTCTTCCTGGGCCTGGTGCGCAAGAGCATCAAGCAGCGCCAGGACTCGAGCGAGCAGTTCCGGCAGGGAGGGCGTCCGGAGCTGGCGGACAAGGAGGATCGGGAGGCGGAGATCCTGTCGGTCTATCTGCCGCCGCCGGTCAGCGATGAGGAGCTCTCCGCCGCCATCCGCGAGTATCTCTTCGAAGCGGGGCTCTCCGGGCCCCAGGCCATGGGTCCGGTGATGAAGGAGATGCTGCAGCGCTTCAGCGGCCGCACCGATGGCGGTACCGTCAATCGCCTGGTCAAGTCCATTCTGCAAGAGTCGTCCTGAGGACCGTTCCCGGAATGCGCCGCGTCATCGTCGGCACTGCCGGCCACATCGATCACGGCAAAACGGCGCTGGTCGAAGCCCTCACCGGCATCGACTGCGATCGCTGGATCGAGGAGAAGGAGCGCGGCATCACCATCGATCTGGGCTTCGCCTTTCTCAAAGAGGACGACCTGCAGATCGGTTTCATCGATGTTCCCGGTCACGAGCGGTTCGTGCACAACGCCCTTGCCGGTCTGGGAGGTATTCGTCTGGTGCTGCTGGTAGTGGCGGCCGACGAGGGGGTCAAACCCCAGACCCGGGAGCACCTGGAGATCTGTCAACTGCTGGAGATCCCGCACTGCCTGGTCGCCCTCACCAAGACCGACCTGGCGGACCAGGAGGTCATCGATCTGGCTCGCCTGGAGATCGAGGAGCTGCTGGCCCCTACCCCATTCTCTGGCTCGCCGATCCTCGAAGTCTCCAGCAAGACGCGAGAAGGCGTCGACGAGCTCCGGCAGGCCCTGGTCGATCTGGCCGGACGGTCCCCGGTGGCGAGCGATCCCGACCTGCCGGTGAGGATCCCCGTCGACAGGGCTTTCCACCTCAAGGGTCTGGGTGTCGTGGTTACCGGCACCCTGGTCTCCGGTGAGGTGCGCCCGGGAGATACCCTGCAGGTGCTACCCGGCGATCTCAAGGCTCGAGTGCGCAGTCTCCAGGTGCACGGCGAGTCGCGACAGCTGGCGGAGACGGGGGAACGGACGGCGCTGCAGCTTTCCGGGGTCTCTCTCGAAGAGCTGCATCGCGGAGCCCAACTGATCGCAGCAGACAGGTTTCAGACGACGCGGAAACTCGTCGGCCGGATGCGTCTCTTGCCGGGGGCCCCGAAGGCACTCAGAGGATCGACCGATATCCGCTTTCACCTCTTCTCGACGGAGGTACTGGGAAAGGTACGTTCGCTGGCGGGGCCTTTGGCGCCTGGAGAGGTCGGCGAGGTCGAGATCCGGCTGGCTCGACCGGTGATCGCCGTTCGCGGTGACCGCTTCATCCTGCGCCGACCCTCCCCGCCCATCACCCTGGGCGGCGGCGAGATCCTCGATCCGAAATGGCACCGGCACCGCACGAAGGATCTGGCCGCAAGTCTCGAGGCCTTTGGCGGCGATCTGCCCGCAGCTCTGACCCAGTGGATCCGAGAGGCTCAGGAGGCCGGTGCCGACACCTCGACCCTCATCCGACGTACCGGCGAGACTCGGGCCGTCATCGAGTCGGCGCTGAACTCCCTCGAGGCCGAGCAGAGGATTCTGCGGGTTCCCCTGGCCGGCGGAGCGGACAACCGCTGGCTGGTCCCCGAGGTGGTCCAGCGAGTCCGCGACCGGGCCCGGATCGTCCTCAAGGAGTACTTCCGGCGCCGGCGTCTGGCGGACGGCATGCCCAAGGCCGAGGTGGTCGAACGACTCCTGCCCCGGCGCGCCGCCGATCTGGCCCCGGTCTATCTGGATTGGCTGCAGGCCGAGAAGGTCCTGGTCGTGCAGGGCGGTCAGGTGCGATTGCCCGGACGATCGGCTGAGCTGACCGGCGAAGAGTCGCAGCTGGCCAGGTCCATCGTGCAGCGATTCGACGAGGCCGGTCTCGACCCGCCCTCCCCCAACGACCTCCGTCAGGGGCTGGGAGCCAAACCGCAGATCTTCGACGGGGTTCTCCAGCACCTGCAGCGCCGGGGCGACCTGGTGCGGCTGCCCGGGGGGCTGGTGATCTCCGCCCGGGCCATCGACGGGGTGGCGCAGTCACTGCGCGAAGGCGAGTCCAGCAAGATCTCGGTCGGCGATTTCAAGGGTCGTTTCGGGCTGTCGCGCAAATGGGCCATTCCGATTCTCGAGCATCTCGACTCCAGCGGTGTGACCAAGAGAATCGGAGATGAGAGGTTGATCATGAGGAAGAATCCTTGAGCCGGCCGACGGTCGCCGTGGTCGGTGCGTCCCGCCAACGCTCCAAATACGGCAACAAGTGCGTGCGCGCCTTTCGCGACCGCGGCTACGAGGTCTTCCCCATCAACCCCTCGGCCGACGAGGTCGAGGGCCTGCCGGCCCTGGCCAGCCTGGCCGACCTGCCCGTCGAGCCCGATCGGATCAGCCTCTACCTCCCCCCTGACCAGACCCGGGAGCTGATCCCCCAGCTGGCTCGCTTCCCGGCCGCGCAGGTCTGGTTCAACCCCGGCTGTGCCGATACCGAGATCCTGGCGGCGGCAGCGGCCGCCGGTATCGATGTCCACGACGGTTGCAGCATCGTCGCTCTCGGGCTGTCGCCGGCGCAGTATCCTTGACCCGTGACCTGGGAGATCAAGCCCCTGACAGCGGCAACCTGGGAGGACTTCTCGCTCCTCTTCGGCGAGCGGGGTGCCTGCGCCGGATGCTGGTGTATGTGGTGGCGCCTGACCAATGCGCAATTCAAGCAGCAGCAGGGGGCAGCCAACAAGCAAGCCATGCGAGTGATCGTCGAGGCCGGCACCGTGCCGGGTTTACTGGCCTACGACAAGGACCGACCGGTGGGCTGGTGCGCCCTCGCACCGCGGGAGAAGTACCCGCGTCTAGGGCGCTCCCGGATCCTGGCGCCCGTCGACGACACACCGGTCTGGTCGGTGATCTGTTGCTTCGTCGACAAGCAGTACCGGCGGCGAGGCGTCAGCCGGGACCTGCTGGAGGCTGCCAAGCGATGGGTTCGGAGGCAGGGCGGGTCGGTGCTCGAGGGCTATCCGGTCGAACCGAAACAAGAGCAGGCCCCCCCTCTGTTCGTCTTCACCGGTCTGGCCTCGGCCTTTGTCAAAGCCGGGTTCGAAGAGTGCGCTCGGCGGTCACCTACCCGGCCGGTCATGAGAGCTCGAGTCTAGAGAGCGCCTCAGGACTTGGCCGCGTACCACGAATCGCCCACATCCAGATCGACCGCCAGGGGCACGGCCAGATCGGCGACACCCTCCATCTCTCGACGGACGATCTCGGAAATCGCCTGGATCTCCGCCTCGGGAACCTCCAGCACCAGCTCGTCGTGCACCGTCAGCAACAGCTTCGCCCCCGCTGACTGCTGCCGCAGCTGACGGTCGACCCGGATCATCGCCATCTTCATCAGATCCGCGGCGGTACCCTGGATGCGCGCGTTGATCGCCATGCGGCGGGCGTTCTCGCGCAGATTGTGATTGGAGCTGCGGACCTCGGGCAGCCAGCGGACGCGGCCATAGAGGGTTTCGACACAGCCGTCTTCCTGCACCATCGCCAGGGTCTCGTCGATGTAGGCCTGCACCCCGGCATAGCGCTCCAGATAGGCGCGGATGAAGATCTCCGCCTCTGCCGGTCGAATCCCCAGATTGCGCCCCAGACCGAAGGCGCTGATGCCGTAGATGATGCCGAAGTTGATGGTCTTGGCGGCCCGCCGCTGATCGGCGGTGACCAGCTCGGGGGCGACTCCGAAGACGGCCGCGGCCGTGGTTCGGTGGATGTCCTCGCCGGAGCGAAAGGCCGAGATCAACACCTCGTCCTCGGCGATATGGGCCAGAACCCGGAGCTCGATCTGGTTGTAGTCGGCCACCAGCAGTTGCGCTCCGTCCGGCGCCACGAAGGCCCGCCGGATCTGCTGGCCGAGCTCGGTACGCACCGGAATGTTCTGCAGATTCGGGTTGGCCGAGGACAGCCGGCCGGTGGCCGCCACCGCCTGGTAGAAGCGGGTGTGCAGTCGACCGTCGTCCTCGACCATGGTCGGCAGCGCGTCGACATAGGTCGATTTGAGCTTGCTCAGCTCGCGGTATCTGAGCAGCAGATCGGGTAGCGGGAAGCCCTGGTCGGCCAGCTGTTGGAGGATCTCGGCGCTGGTGGAATAGCTCTTGGTCTTGCGCGTCTTCTTCAGCACCGGATACCCGAGCTTCTCGAACAGGATGACCCCGAGCTGCTGCGGCGACTTGATGTTGAACTCCTCGCCCGCCAGCTCGTAGATCTCCGCCTGCAGCGTTTCGAGGTCGGACTTGAGCGAGGCTGACATCTCGGCCAGGAAGTGGCTGTCGAGGAGCACTCCCGTCTCCTCCATCCTCACCAGGACCGGCAGCAGCGGTACTTCGATCTCGGAATAGATCCGGGCCAGCGGGCCGTCGCCCAGCTCCTCCACTATCACCGACTCGAGACGCCGCAGGAGCTCGACCGATTCGCCCGCCAGGATCAGCAGCCCTTCGTCGCCCGGGAGCGGCACCTGCCCCTTCTGCCAGCCCAGATCCTCGACCTTGGTGGCGCTGAGACCGAGGCGCTCCAGGGCCTGTTCCGCCACCGAGTGGCCGCGGGCGGCAGGACGCAGCACATAGGAGAGCAACATGACATCCGACAGGGAGGCCCGAGGCACCTCGTCGGGCAGGCAGCGGCGCAGCGTCTCCTTGAGGTCGTGGCCGATCAGGGTGCGGCCGGGATCCCGCAACCACTCGACCAGGGTCGCCATCACCGCGGCCGCCAGAGCCTGGTCGCGGAGATCCGCGAAATACACTGGCTGTTGACCGCCGGCGAGTGCCAGACCCAGCGACTCGGCGCCACCCAGCCACTCGCAGGCGACCGGGTCTTCGAGCGCGGCAGTGATCTCGTGCCACTGCTCGACCGAGGTGATGGGCAACGCTGGCGTCATCTCCTGGGTCGGCAGGGACTGCTCGACCTCGTCGAGCAGCCGGCGGAACCCCATCTCGCGATAGAGCTCCCGCAGCACCTCCAGGTCCGGCTCCTCGACCAGCAGCGAGTCGGGCTCGAACTCGATGGGCAGATCGGTATGGATCGTCACCAGCTCCTTGGAGAGGACCGCCTGGTCTCGGTGATTCTCGAGCCCTTCCCTGTAGCTCTTCCTCTTCACCTCGGAGGCCCGCTGCAGAATCTCCTCCAGCGAACCGAACTGGCGCACCAGCTGCACGGCGCCCTTTTCGCCGATGCCGGGGACGCCAGGCACGTTGTCCACCGCATCCCCTTTCAATGCCAGCACCTCGGTGACCTGCCCCGGCGGCACTCCGAAGTCCTCCTCCACCGCGGCAGGGTCGTAGAGCTTGTCGCGGCCGGTATGGAACAGCGAGACATGCTCGTCCACCAGCTGCATCAGATCCTTGTCCGAGCTCACCAACATGACCTCGAAGCCCGCTGCCGCAGCTTTCTTCGCCAGCGTTCCCAGCACATCGTCGGCCTCGTACCGCTCCATCTCCAGAATGGGAATCCTGTGGGCCTCGATGGCTTGGCGAATCCAGGGAATCTGCGGCCGTAGATCTTCCGGCATGGGAGCCCGGTTGGCCTTGTACTCCTCGAACTGCTCGTCACGCACGGTCGGTCCGCTGACGTCCAGAGCCACGCCGACCAGCTCCGGGTCCTCGTCACGCAGGAGCTTGCGCAGCATCTGCACGAAGCCGTAAACGGCGTTGGTAGGCTCCCCTTGCGGATTGGAGAGGTTGCGGATGGCGTAGAACGCCCGAAAGATGTTCGAGTAGCCGTCGATCAGAATGAGTCGTTGACGAGAGCTCACGGTGACGCCATTCTACCGACGGATCTGGCTGAGCAGGTGGGCGGCTTCGGGGAGGATCAGCTCCCGCATGGCCAACTCGACCGCCTTGGGGGAACCGGGGAGGACAAAGACGACACTGCTGCCCGCCACTCCGGCCACGGCTCGACTCAGCATGGCGGCGGCACCTACCTGTCGATACGAGAGCATCCGAAAGAGCTCACCGAACCCCTCGATCACCCGATCCAGCAGCGGCTGGACCGCCTCGACGCTCACATCTCGACGGGCGAAGCCCGATCCACCGGTGACCACCACGACCTCGGCACCTTCCGAAAGCGCTCCGTGAACGGCGGCGTGAATGGCCGTGATCTCGTCGGCAACCACCTGGCGAGCCATCACCCGATGGCCGGCGGCGGTCGCCATCTCGCCGATTCTGCCGCCGCTTTCGTCCTCTGCCTGTCGCCGGCTATCGCTGGCCGTCAGCACCGCGAAACGCAGGCTGGAGGTGGCCTGAGACCGATGTTCCTCCACGCTGTCCATAGTGCGCGCCAGCCTAACATCCGGTCGGCGGCCAATCCGAGCTAGAATCACCGCCGTGAAAAACACCATCATCGCCTCGATCAGTCTCCTCCTCGGGTCTGCGTTGCTATCGGCCGAGATCAGCGACGAGGCCCTTCGCCTGCGCAATCTCGGTCTAGCCGAGTTGGAGAACGAACAACCCGCCAAGGCCGCCGAGCACTTCTCGAACCTGGCCGAGCTGACGCCGAGCGACCCGATGCCGCTGGCCAACCTGGCCATCGCCGGTCTCCGTCAGCAGCGATTCGACCAAGCCCTGAGTTGGATCGACAAGGCTCTCGCGGTGGCACCGGGACAGCCGGAGCTGTTGACCATCCGGGCGGAGATCCTGCAATGGAGCGGTCAGCCAGAAGCGGCTCTACCCATCTTCGTGGAGGCTGCCGCCAGCGCTCCCGAGAACGTCGAAATTCAGTACGCACTGACTCGTCAAGCCTCATCGCTTCCCGGACCGCAGGCGGCCGAGGCCAAACGGGTAGCTCTCGAGCGGTTGCGGACTCTGCGTCCGGAGAATCTGGTGGTGCTGATGCAATCGGGTCAGGAGCTCCTCGCCGCCGGCGACCGCGCCGGGGCGACCGGGGTCTTTCTGCGCGTCGAGGAGGTCCTCTGGCAGGCGCCCGCGGCGGCCATGAAGCTGCTGGAGCAGATCCTCGCGGCTCTGGAGGCCAACGATTTCGAGGCTGCCCGCGTGCCGGCCCTGCGGTTGGAGAACGTGGTCAAGATCACCCCGATGTTCAAAGAGGGCCTGCGCGAGCTCTCGCCGGGGATCCAGGGTGTGCCCTTGACTCGGTTCCGTCAGGAACCGCCGGCCTCGGCCTTCGGCGAACCGCTCGAAGTGCGCTTCTCCAGCCGGTCGCTGTCGGAGATCGGCACCACTCCCGATGGCCTGGCTCTGGGCGACTTCGACGGTGACCAGAAGACCGATTGGGCCAGGCTGACCACCGCTGCGCCAGCGACGCTGGAGGTCTGGCTGGCGGCCGTAGGTGAAGAGCCCGCTGCGACCCACACTGCCGCTGGTGCCCAGGGGCTGGTCACCGCCGATCTCGACAACGACGGGAATCTCGATCTGATCGCCCACGGTGCCGACGCCATCATGGTCCTACGGGGCTCGCAGACCGGCACCTTCGTGGACGCTACCGCCGAGTTCGGTATCGGCGACAGCGGTGCGGCGGCCGTGGCGGTGCTCGACTTCGATATGGAGGGCGATCTCGATCTGGCCACAGCGGGCGGCCGCGAGAAGACAGCAGAGATGTTCCGCAACTCGCTGCGCGGGCCGCTCGAAGCAGTCGGAGACCGCACCTTCCCGAACCTGGAGATCGGCTCCGTCCGGGATCTACTGGCTTCCGATCTCGACCGCGACGGAGATGTCGATCTACTCCTCGCCCATGAGGGAGGCCTCGTCTGGCTGGACAACCTACGCCAGGGCCAATTCGCCGACCGGACCGCGGCCGGGGGCCTTCTGGGGGTCGGCTCGGTGAACTCTGTCGTCAGTAGCGATCTGGACAACGACGGCCTCCCCGATCTGGTGACCGCCGGTACGGGAATCAGTTTCCTGCACAATCGGGGTGGACGATTCGAATCGTGGAAGATCGCCGGCAATCTTCGCACCAGCGCCGAGTTCTCCGCTCTCGGGACCTTCGACGCCGACAACGACGGCCGACTCGATCTGGCTGTCGGGGGTGCTTCGGGGCTGACCGTCCTGGGGCAGCGCTCCGGTCTGGAGTTCTCGTTTCTCAAGATCGACTCGGCACCGACCCGGATTGACGCCCTGGAGAGCCTGGACCTCGATCAGGACTGCGACCTGGACCTGGTCGCAGGTGGCCCGGCAGGCCTCTGGCGATTCGAGAACGTCGGGGGGGACAAGAACGACTGTCTGACCGTACGCCTTCAGGGCCTCGACAAGGGCAACAGCAAGAACAACATCTTCGGCTTTGGCAGCACCGTCGAGGTCCGCTCGGGCGATGCCTATCAGATGCGCGAGGTCTTCAGTGACGCCAATCACCTGGGTCTCGGCGACGGGCCCAAGGCCGATCTGCTGCGGGTCGTCTGGCCCAACGGCGTACCACAGAATCGACTCCAGCCCACCGTCAATCAGCGCATCGTCGAGGAGCAGGTGCTCAAGGGTAGCTGCCCCTTCCTCTATGCGGGCAAGGAGGGTGGCGTCGAGTTCGTCACCGATCTCCTCTGGGGCGCCCCCATCGGTCTGCCCGTCGCCCCGGGTAAGTGGGCCAGCACCGATCCACAGGAGCTGGTGAAGCTCCCGGGCGTCGAAGCCCTGAGGGGGCGTTACGACCTGAGGATCACCGAGGAGCTCTGGGAGGCCGCCTTCTTCGACTTCGTCAGGCTGTGGGTGGTCGACCACCCAGCCGAGGTCGAGGTAGCCAGCAACCTGCGCATCGTACCGGGCGAGAGCCTGCCGGAACGCGTCCTGGGGACGCGCGATCTGCGTCCCCTGAAGGCGTTCGATGACCGGTTCGATATCACCAAAGAGATTGCCGACCGCGACGAGATCTATGCCAGCCCCTGGCAGAAGAGCCCCTACCAGGGGGTGGCGGCGGAGCCCTGGACCCTGACCCTGGATCTCGGCGTGGCGCCGGATTCGCCGGTTCGCCTGCACCTCGATGGCTGGATCTTCCCCACCGATGCCAGCCTCAATCTGGCCCTGGCGCAGCAGCGCGACTTGGCCACCTGGCCCCCGCGACTGGAGGTCGAGACCGGCGGCGAGTGGCGTGTGCTGATGCCGTCGATGGGATTCCCGGCCGGGAAGACCAAGACCATGGTGGTCGACACTCCACCGCTGCCGGCGAACAGCCGCCGCCTGCGGATCGTCGGCACCCAGTGGCTCTCGTACGATCGGATCGTCTGGTCGGTGGACCCGGCCGACGAGGAGCCTCGGGTGGTGGCACGGCTCGAGCCGCAGACCGCCGAGCTCCGTTTCCGGGGTTTCTCGCGAATGTACCGGGCCACCCCCAATGGTCCTCACGTTTTCGACTACGCAGCGGTTCGGACAGCATCTCCGTGGCTGCCGCTGCCCGGTCGATACACGCGCTTCGGCGATGTGCGCGAGCTCTTGCGTCAGGCCGACGACCGATCGGTGATTCTCGCTCCCGGAGACGAGATGGCACTGATCTTCGACGCCGGCGAGCTGCCTGCAATACCCTCAGGGTGGCACCGGACGGTCTTCCTCGAGAGTCACGGCTGGGACAAGGACGCCGATCGCAATACCGGTGCCGGGCAACAACTCGAACCGTTACCCTTCAGGGCCATGACCACCTACCCCTACGGGCCGGACGAGCGTTTTCCGGACAGTGACCTGCACCGTGAGTATCTGGAGACCTGGTTGACTCGCATCGTCCGGCCGGCTCTGGGAGCCCTTCCCCGGACGTCGCCTTGAGCGTCACCGCAGATGCTGGCGGACGAATAACCGCATGACCTCACGGGTCTCTTCGTCGGTCCACGCCCGACCGGCGGCCACCTGGTGGTCGGCATCGAGGGCCCCCAGCCGCAGCCGACCGGGCGCCGACAGCTGACGCTTCGAGAGCTGAAAGGCGGTGGTCGGCACAGCACCCAGCCGCTCGGCCACCTGCAGCGCCCGCTCCATCAGCACCTCCGCCGGCACAACTTCGTCCACCAGACCCAGGTCTGCCGCCTCCCGGGGCGCGAACAGCTCGGCGTGCAAGACCAACCTGCGGGTCAGACGCTCGCCGATCGCGGTTCTGACCGTCTCCAGAGCCAGGGGTGGGAACGGCACCCCGACGCTGAGCTCGGTCAGACCGAGCCTGCCACCCGCGTCGGAGACCAGACGGACATCACAGGCACTGGCCAGCACGAACCCTCCGGCGATGGCGTGACCATTGATGGCCGCCACCGACGGCACCTCCAGTCCGGCGAAGCTCTCGAGCACCCGATCCAGGGCCGCGATCAGCTCAGTGGCGTAGTCCGTACCCTGCGAGAGCAGCTTGGGCAGATCGATACCGGCCGAAAACATCCGCTCACGACCGGTGAGCACCACCGAGCGGGTGCCTTCCGGGCGATCCGCGAGAGCTGTGGACAGGCCCTCGAGCAGCTCCAGATCGAGGGCATTGGCTTTGCCATGATTGAGTTGCAGGATTGCCACACCCTGGCGGTACTCCAGATCCAACATGGGCTCGCTCCTTTCTGTGCAATCGGTCACGTCGAGGCTTGCCGAGTGCACAAATGTTGTGCACTGACGGCCTCTACACTGCCACAAATTGACAGCTTTCGATGCCTCGACCCACAGGACCCCTGAAAAGTCAAGCACTTTCGGGGCTGGCACGGTTCCTGCTGTGCAAACTGGTACTGAATCGGTAGATGCCATGCAGAACCAAGGCACTGAGACGACCCGAGAGACCCTCAACCGCTGCGCCGACTGCGGCGCCCCCACGCGGGGCTTTCTCTGTGACCGCTGCGCCGAGATCTGCAACCACCTCACCCAGCGAGGTGAATACTGGTTTCGCAGGGTCCGACCGGTCCACCAACCACAGGTCATCGAGAACCCGAAGTCGCTGGGCAAGTCGTCCAGAATTCGTTAGGAGAGTGGCCATGAACCTTCCCAACTCGCTCAACGTTCAGACTCTGGTGGAGACCCCTCCACCCTCCCTGGACGCGGTGGCCGATGCCCTCCTACAGCTGGCAGTGCGCGACAATGCCATCGATCAGGACGAAGCCACGGAGCTGCTCAATTGGGACCTGAGCACCATTGCCGAATATCTGGCGTTACGACTCCAGGAGTACGGATTCCTCTCCCAGCAGGAGGTCACCGACATCCTGGAGACCCACACTTCGACCGTTTGTCACTGAGATCCCCGACCGGTCCGCATCCATAACCGCAGTGGTAGACTGCCGCGCCAAAGCTCGGTCGTCACGGGAGATCTCCATGTCGAAAAGCCGCGTTGCAGTCCTCAAGACCTCGCCCAGCACAGTCCTCGCCGACTATCACGAGGTAATGAATCTGGCTGGCTACCAGGAGGTGATCGACCGACAGGTCGATACAGCGCTCAAGATCAATATCTCCTGGCACTTCTTCTATCCCGGGTCTTCGACGACGCCCTGGCAGCTCGACGGTGTGATCCGCACCCTGCTCGCCGACGGCTACGACCGTGAGCTCGTCCACGGTTGCCACAATCGGACCGTGGTCATCGACGCACACCTCGGAGAGCGCGAAAACAAGCAGTTGAATGTGGTGCAGGCCCACGGCTTGCGCAACGTGCATCTCTACGAAGGAGAGGAGTGGATCCATATTCGCGATGCGGTGGGCGATCTGGCCGACGATTTCCTCTGTCTCAACGAGGTCTACCCCAAGGGTTTCCACGTCCCACAGCGGTTCCTGGGCGAGAACATCATTCATCTGCCCACCGTCAAGACCCACGTCTTCACCACTACGACGGGTGCGATGAAGAACGCCTTCGGCGGCCTGCTCAACGAAAAGCGCCACTGGACCCATCCGGTCATCCACGAGACCCTGGTCGATCTGCTGATGATCCAGAAGAAGATCCATCGCGGCCTCTTCGCGGTCATGGACGGCACCTTCGCCGGCGACGGACCGGGCCCCCGATGCATGATTCCCTATGTCAAGGATGTGGTGCTGGCCAGCCAGGATCAGGTGGCCATCGACGCCATCGCCGCCTCCATGATGGGCATCGATCCGATGGAAATCCGCTTCATCCGCCTGGCCCACGAGATGGGTCTCGGATGTGGAGACCCCGACGAGATCGAGATTGTCGGCGACACCGAGACCGGACGGCAACAATGGGATTTCGTCGGTCCTTTCAAGAAGATGACCTTCGCCTCCAAGATGCAGCACAAGATCTACTGGGGTCCGCTGAAGAAACCCGTCGAGTGGACACTGAAGACCGTCCTGGCACCGTGGGCCTACATCGCCAGCGTCATCTACCACGACAGCTTCTGGTACCCGTTCAAAGCCAAGAAGCAGATGGCGGCGGTTCTGGAGAGTCGCTGGGGGCGTCTCTTCCGCGACTGGGAGAACCTGCAACCCGACGAGAGGGGTTTCGCCGAGATCGGCGACGAGCCGGCCGAGCTCAAACGGACCGGCCTGGCTGCGTTCCGGACCTCGCTCCAGATCCTCTGGACCTGTATCAAGGAGGCGCCGGAGATCGCCCAGCGGCGACGCATGTCCGCTTCGGCGAAACGATAGACTGCGACCATGCTCGGCCGACTCATGAGTCTGCTCATCCTTCTGGGCGTCGCGTACCTCATCCTCACCCAGGCCCTGCCCTACCTCAAGAAACAGCCGGGTGGCGGCGGCACCAGCGCAACAGGTGGTGAGATCGACTCGGTGGATGGCCGCTGTCTGGACGAGGCCATCGGCGCGGACGAGCGTCTGACCCGAACGGCGAGAAACTTTGGCCAACCTCCGGTGGATGTCGACAGCTGGAGCCAGGCGGTGTGGGAAGTTGAAAGCGATATCCAGGCCGCCAGGACGAGCTGCGGCTGTCTCTCCGACACCTGTCAGGCGGCTTCGCGGGCTCTCGACGAGATGAGCTCCCTGCTAGCCAACCTGGACGGTATGATCCGGGGAGACAGTCCTGGGTTCGCCAATCCGGGGAATCAGCAGGAAAAAATCCAGCATCATCTCGATCGGGCGCGGCAAGCCGCCGGATTCTGACCCGATTCACCGTCGCGCAGTGGAGCACCTCACTGCGGCACACGGACTTCCGGGAGATCATAGGTCCCGTACTGAGACGCTGGAGGTACGAGACCAAAGTGACTTATCCCAACTCCACACCAGGAATGGCCGACGCCGAGAGTCCTACCCAGCTGGATTCGGTGGCCGAGGCCCTGCTGCAGCGGGCGATTCAACACCAGGCCCTGACACCCGCCGAGGCGCGCGATCTGGCGACTTGGGATCTGACGACGATCACCGAGTATCTCGCTCTGCGTCTGCAGAAAGAAGGTCTTCTCACCGCCCGTGAGTGCCGAGCCATGCTGGGTGTAGCCACTCCGGCACACTAGACCCCCATCTGCCCGGTATCGATCTCGAGATCCTGTAGCGCGATCGGGCGGTCTAGTCGGACAGAGAGCGCAGGAACTCCTGCAGCGGTAGGCAGTTGACGATATCGGTGGGCTCGAGCCAGGCCCGACGGGCCTGCTCGACTCCGTAGCGCATCAGGTCCAGCTGCTGGACGCGATGGGCATCGGTGCTGATCGCCACCTTCAATCCCAGCTCGCGGGCCAGGATCAGATGGCTGTCCTTCAGATCGAGCCGCTCAGGATGGGCGTTGAGCTCGACGACGACGCCGTTTTCCAGTGCACAGTGGAGGATCTCGTCGATATCGACGGCGAACGGCGGTCGCTTGTTGATCAACCGGCCGGTCGGATGGGCCAGGATATCGACCTGTGGATGCTCGAGGGCTCGCAGGATACGCCGGGTCTGCTCGCCCACCGGCAGATCGAACCGCGAATGTACCGAGATGACGACCAGGTCGAGACCTTGGAGAATCTCCTCCTCCTGATCCAGGCTGCCATCGGCCAGGATGTCGATCTCCTGACTGCGGAGAATACGGATCTCCGGATGCCGCGCCTGGATCTCCTCGATCTCCAGCCACTGCTGCCGCACCTTCTCCGCATCGAGGCCACCGGTCATGGCCAGAGCCTTGCTGTGGTCGGTCATGGCGAAGTACTCGTAACCCTTGGTCACACACCCTTCGAGCATCTCCTCGATGGTGTTCTTGCCATCGGACCAGGTGGAATGCATCTGCAGGTCCCCGCGTATCTGTCCCAACTCCACCAGCTCCGGCAGCGATCCTGCTGCCGCGGCCTCGATCTCGCCGCGATCCTCGCGCAGCTCCGGCTCGATCCAGGGCAGATCGACAGCCTCGTAGACCTCTTCTTCCGCCGCGCCGGCCACCTGAACCCCGGCCAACGGGTCCGCTTCCGCCGTGCCGTCTTCGGTCTCGTTGGCCCGGAAGACCCCGTACTCCGATAGCCGCAGGCCTCTCTCGATGGCTCGTCTGCGTAGGCGGATATTGTGCTCCTTGGAGCCGGTGAAGTAGACCAGGGCAGCGCCATAGCTGGCGGCCGGCAGCACCCGGAGATCGACCTCGAGTCCCGACTGCAGCGCGATGCGCCCCCGCGTGTCTCCCGACATCTCCACCCTGGCCACCATCGGGTACGAGACGAAGCGCTGCATGACCTGTCGAGGCTCGTTTGTGATGGCCAGCAGATCGATGTCGCCGACTGTCTCGCGTCGACGGCGATAGCTTCCTGCCACTTCCAGTCGGTCGAGCGACGGTAGCTCCTGGAGATACTCCAACAGGGGTGAGATGAGTTGGTCGGCGTCCGAGATCTTGCAGCGGCTTCGATGCTGCCGGAACTGCTCGATCCCCTGTAGGATCTTCTGCTCGCTCTTGGCGCCGAATCCTGCCAGACCGGCCACCTCACCGGCCTGGGCAGCCGTTTCCAGAGCTTCGATGGTCTCGACGCCGATCTCCTTCCAGAGCCGCTTGGCCTTCTTGGGACCGACTCCGGGCAGCTCCATGACATCGATCAGGGTGCTGGGCACCTTGGCGGTCAGCTCCTCGAGGGCGGTCAACCGACCGCTCTCCACCAGATCGCGAATGTGCGCAGCCATGTCCTTGCCGATTCCGGGCAGCGCGGTCAAATCCGCCTCCTCCGCCACCAGCTTGCGCATCGGAGTCGCATGATCAGCGACGAAACGGGACGCATTGCGGTAGGCGCGAACGCGAAACGGGTTGGCGTCCTGGATCTCCAACAGGTCCGCCATCTGAGACAGGACCTTGGCAATCTCGAGGTTCTCCATCGCTATCCTCCAGGGCGCATTCTACGCGGGCATTGGTGGGATAGGACAGGCTCGGCCAGCCGACGCGAACCGCTCCGCCAGCACCTCTCCTCACCCTCCGGACAACCCGATCTTGCACTCCTCCACTGACCACGACAGACGAACGACAGGTTCGACCGCGGCTGGTGGCCCGACATGTTGCCGGAGCACTAGGGCCCGTCAGCCCCGAGCCAATACCCATCGACACCGGCCCTAGTCGGCGGAGGGAACCTCGCCTCCATGGGTGGCCAGCAGCTCGAGAAAGGCGTCCTCGTCCAGGATCTTCAGGCCCAGGGTCTGCGCCTTGGTGAGCTTCGATCCCGGATCCCGACCGGCGACGACGTAATCGGTCTTGGCAGAGACCGATCCGGTGACCCTGGCGCCCAGCGATTCGAGAATCTCCTTGGCTCGGCCGCGCGTCAGACGCTCCAGACCGCCGGTGAGGACGAATCGGAGGCCGGCCAGCTCATCGCCGGTCTCGACCGGCGTCGTCTCCGTCAACCGAACGCGGCCATCGAGAAGGCGATCCAGGATCTCGGCGTTGCGGGGCTCCTGGAAGAAGGCCACGATCTGCTCGGACATACGGGGACCGACACCATCGACCTCCTCGAGCTGCGTCTGGTCTGCCGCCCGCAAGGCCGACATCGAGCCGAAATGTCGGGCCAGGTCTCGGGCCACCGTGGCGCCGACCTCGGGCACCCCCAGCCCGAAGAGAAACCGGTGGAGCTCGGCCTGGGAGGCTCCGGCGATCGACTCCACCAGAGCCGTGGCCGACTTCTCCGCAAAACCCTCAAGATCCAGCAGCTGCTCTGCCTGGAGATCGAACAGATCCGGCAGGTGCTCGACCAGTCCAGTCTCCACCAACTGCTTGGCCGTCTCGTCGCCGAGGCCTTCGATATCCAAGGCGTTGCGGGCACCCAGATGAAAGAGTCGACCCACCAGCTGGGCCGGACAGTCGAAGCTGTTGGGACAGACCGAGAAGGGTCCCCGTTCGATGAGGGGGGTACCACAGGAGGGGCAGGTCTCCGGCATTCGGAAGGGCTGCGCTCGGCGGCGCCCCGGCTCAGCGACCCGCTCGACGACCTGAGGAATGACGTCGCCGGCTCGCTGCACCCGAATCCGGTCGCCCTGGCGGATATCCTTGCGGGCCACCTCTTCGCGGTTGTGCAGGGTGGCGCGACTGACCGTCACCCCACCGATCTCCACCGGTCGCATCAGCGCCACCGGTGTGACCACACCGGTGCGGCCGACACTGGCGATGATCTTGTCCAGACGGGTGATCTCCTTGCGCGGCGGAAACTTGAAGGCGAAGGCCCAGCGGGGATGGTGCGAGGTCGACCCGAGGAGGTCGCGGGCCGCCAGATCATCGAGCTTGATCACCACGCCGTCGATCTCGTAGCCGATGTCGTCCCGTCGATCCATCAGCTCGCGGTGATAGTCGAGGATCTCTTCCACCGACGCCACCCGCCGAGGCAGATCGTTGACCCGCAGTCCCCAGTCACGCAGGGCCTCCAGAACCTGCCACTGGCTGGTGACCTCCAGGCGGTCGGTGGCCAGGATGTCGTAGAGGTAGATATCCAGGGGGCGGGAGGCGGTGATCTTCGGATCGAGCTGACGCAGGGCTCCGGCGGAGGCGTTGCGTGGGTTGGCGAAAGGATCCCTGCCCTCCAGGATCAGCCGCTCGTTCAATCGATCGAAGGCCTCGGCCTGCATGAGAACCTCGCCTCGCAGCGATAGAAACGAGGGCAGCGGACGGAGATCGTCCCGCAGCACCAGCGGTAGAGCGGCGATGGTCTTGACGTTGGCGAGAATGCCTTCCCCCCGCACACCGTCGCCTCGGGTCGCCGCCCGGGTGAGCTTGCCGTGCTCATACACCAGCTCGACCGAAGCTCCGTCGAGTTTTGGCTCCAGGACATAGCGGACCTCTGTCGCTTCGCCGAGCGCTCTTCTGAGGCGCTCATCGAAACGCTTCACCGCCTCGGGATCGGCGTCCGAGTCGAGACTGAGCATGGGCGCGGCGTGCTCTACGGACTCGAAGCCGGGGAGCGGTGTGCCGCCGACCCGTTGGGTCGGGGAATCGGAGCTGACCAGCTCGGGATGCGCCTCTTCCAGCTCCTTGAGCTCACCAAACAGCCGGTCGTAGGCCTGATCCGAGATCTGCGGCGAGTCTCGGACGTAGTAGAGATACTCGTGCCGCCGGATCTGCTCCCGCAGCTCTTCGATACGCTCTCGTTCCCTGGATCTGGCCATTCCCTGGGTTTCTCCCCAACCGTTCCGCTAGCAGGCCGAATTCTAGCCGGTGTCCGGCTCCATCACCCAAGGCCCTGAGCGCCGAGACCCGGGCCCGGGCCCTCATGGACCTTCTACGGTCTCGCCGGCAGCGGCTACCGCTGATTCCCCGAGCGAATCGCGATCGATCAGGCCGCCAGCTTCTCCCACTCGGAGTCCGGCGCATCCATGGCCAGAGCCAGACCGCCGTCGGAGCCCACGTGCAGGGGATCGGCGACCACTCTGACCCTGCCGCCTCCCACATCCTCCAGGGCATCCTGCAGCACCAGGCCCAGACCCCGGATGAGGCCGCTGCCGCCAGAGAGAATGACGTTGTTACGGACGCTCTCCTGGTATTCGGGCTCGCCGCGGGAGATGAGATCCAACATGGTCTCCACCACCGCCGGCACGATGCTCTCGCAAGCGGCTCGCATGGGATCGGTGATGTCGAAACGAGTCGGTCGGCCCTGCACCGGGGCGACGACCTCGATGTCCTCGGGCGGCTCACCCACAAAGCTGTAGGACTCCTTCCACTGGCGGGCCATGTGGCGGGAGACGTTCGCCTCCGGATAGAGGGACGAGATCTGCAGATGGAGCTGCTCGTCGATGTAGTCGCCGGCCAGGGTCAGGGTTCGCTGATCCTCCTCGGAAGGGTAGCGACCGTGCATGACGCAGAAGTCACAGGTGCCCGCTCCGATGTCGATGATCAGGGAATTGACCAGAGCCTCCAGTCCATAGGCCACGGCGAAGGGCTCGGAGACGATCATCAGCCGATCGACGATGCCTCGCAGAGCGTTGCGCAGCTGCTGCTTGTTGACCCGCAGCGCGGCCGCCGGGACCCCCACCACCGCCCGTACCCGCAGATCCCGTCGATCGGGTCCCAGGCCCACCAACGACACCAGATGTTGCAGCAGCTCGTGGACGGCCAGGCCATCTTTCTCGGATCCCTCTTTGATCAGACCGCGTTCCAGTGGCCGCCGGATGTCCAGCATCTGACGATTCTCCAGCGCCTCACGACCGACCAGAACTTCTTTCGCCAAGACCTTGCGAGCCACCAGATCGGTGGGCCACCCGACGTAGCTCTCGATCGCCTGGCGGACGCCGTTGGATGAGGAGATCGAGCTCCGGGAGGTCCCCAGATCGACGCCCAGGTTGACGATGGGTTCACTCATGCTCTCATCCGCCGACTTCGTACACCCGATTCAGGCTGTGGGAATAGGATTCTATGCCGCGAAACAGTGCTTCGGCGAGGTACTGGCGGTAGATCGGTGTCATCAGGAGTCGCGCTTCGACCTCGTTGGAGACGCTGGAGACCTCGGCCAGAATCGCCGGCATCTCGGTGCGCGTCAGCACACCGAACGGAGCGCTCTTGACGCCCCGGTCGCGAACCCCTTCATCGACCAGGTAGAGCGACTCGTAGAGCGACCGCTGCACCGATTCGGCCAGTCGACGCGACTCCTCCTGGCGGAAACCGGCATAGACCTGCTGCAGGATGTCGCGCAGATCGGCCAACGAATAGCCGGACTGCTGGTTCTCGCGAGCCGCCAGAGCTTCGAGATAGGGGTCCTCCGTGGGGCCCAGGTAGAAGGTCTCCAGTCCCCGGACCTCCCGGTTCTCCAGCCAGTTGACGTGGATCGACACGAAGATGTCACCACGCCTCTCGTTGGCGAGCTCTGCCCTTTCCCGCAGCGACATCCCCACGTCCTGCTGACGCGTCAGCACCACCTGATAGCCGTTGGCGGTCAGCAGATCGCCCAAGCGTTGCGCTATGTCCAGGGTAACCTCCTTTTCGACCAGACCCGTGGGGGCCTTGGTACCCTCGTTGCCACCCCCGTGACCGGGGTCCACAACCACCGTCCGCAGAGCCAGAGGCAGCACCGCCGGATCGATCGCCTTGGGGGTCGGAAGAACCCTGGCGATGCTCTCCGATCGGCTCGGGTCCAGGGGCTCGACCCTGATGCGGCCAGGATTGGCAGAGGTCGGTCGGAGAGTCTCGACACTCGTCGACTGGCGCCAATCGTCGGAGGCACTCGACAAGACATAGGTGGAGGCGAAGAGCGCCGCCGGTAGCGAGACGAAGAACAACACCCTGGCCGCCAGGAGCAAACCGTGCCCCCAGCGACGCCTGTGGGGTCGCCGGACCCCTTCCATGGTGTCGAGATTCTCCCGCACCGTCTGACGAATGATCCGACGCTTGAGTCGCTGCTGGCTGGCCATCTCTCTTGGCAGTCTAGGGCCGCCGGGACCCGGTCGGTGTGGAGTACGTCACATGCCCTGGCGCTCTTCGGCGGAGACCCCAGGCAGTATACCCGACCGACAATCTCCCACCCCCGGCCCTGCTAAGCTCGCGTCAGTGACCGAGCCTGGAAAACCCGAACGCACAGCGGGGGCACTGCCCGTCGAACGGGTCCGCGGCGCCCGGCCCGAGGACGAGGCCTGGAGGGCCGATGCCCTGGCCGGCAGCCGCCACAGCCGCTGGGCAGACGAGCTGCGGCAACCCCTCGAGCTCCACGACCTAGACCGAGCAGAGGAGATCTGCAGGCAGGTGACGCGCCTGGCCTTGCAGGACTACGCCCCGGCGCTGATGCTGCTGGCCGGCCGGCCGCGCCGGCAGGTGCAGGCCCTCACTGCCTACACTCTGGTGCTGCTCGACTTCGCCTGTCAGACCGGTCTCGAGGGAGAGAAGCTGACGGCCATCAACCGCTGGGAGTTCGAGCTGGAAGCGGCACTCGATGGACATCCCACCGGGCAGCCGGTCTTCGTTCTGCTGCACTCACTCGAACAGGAGGGCGCCTGGGCCCGGGAGGGTTTCGATCGACTTCACTCCGCCGCCCGCCACCGCGCGGTGCAGATCCGTCCTCGTGATCGAGCCGCCGCGGAAGCCGAGGCCCTGCAGCTGGGCGGCAGTCTGGCCTGGTTGCTGCTGGGTCGGGAACCATCAGAGGAGGTCGCCCGGTTTGCCGCGGCCCTGCTCAGATTGCGTGGCCTGGCCAACCTGGGCGACGATCTGCGGCGCCACCGAGCGCGGCTACCTGTCTCGGAGCTGCCCGACTCCTGGTCAGCGGGTGAGATCGTCGACCGAGAGAGTCTGGCCACCGCGTTGGCAAACGAGGTGGAGTCACTGCACCCGGATCTCGCCAAACGGGATCTCCACCGGCATCTGCCGGCGAATCTCCGAGCCGCCTGGCGCTATGCCCGCGGCGCTGCCCTATGCCAACTCGACGGTGTGCGCCGAGTCGGCAACGGGGTCCTGCAACGACCTCCCCAGGTGGGTTTCTGGCTCAGGCTCGGTCTTCTTGTCCGGTCCCGTTGGCGAGTATCCGGCTAGTCGTCGGGACCTACCAGGATCTTCGACGCGGCGCCGAATCCCAGACTCAGCCGCTGCCGATCGGGCCGCTCGAGAAGGACGTTCTCGGCCGCCTCGTTGCGCTCGGTGACCACCACCCGTCGGCCCGGTTTCAATCCTTCCCGCTCGACCAACTGTAGGAACTCGGTACTCTGATCGCCGACCCTGACTACCTTGAGGGGTGTGTCGAGGTCGCACTGCAAAAGACTGACCGCCACCGATTCCTGCACCTCGCCGCCGGCGGTGGGGATCGGATCGCCGTGGGGATCGACCTCTGGAAACCCCAACATCTCGTCCATTCTCCGGATCAGGGAGTCCGAGACCGAGTGCTCCAGCAACTCGGCCTCGGCGTGGACCTCGGACCAGTCCATCCCCATCACCCGGACCAGAAACAGCTCCACCAAACGGTGTCGCCGCAGGACATGCAGTGCCAGCTCGTTGCCCGCCTCCGTCAGGCTGGCTCCGGAGTACGGCTCGTAGCTGACCAGCCCGCCGCTGGAAAGCGCCTTCAGCATCGAAGTGACAGTGGCTGGAGCCACAGACAGCGCCGTTGCGATCCGTCCGGTGCTGATCCGGACCGCCGGCGTCTCCTGCTGGGCCAGCAGGATGCACTTGAGATAGTCCTCGACGGTGCTGGTGGGCATCGGTGCTACTCAGTAGGTGTCGCCGGGCTGCATGACCATCAGATCACAGTCGACACCCAGATCGGCGAGCTCACTGGCGAAGGCCTCGGGTGTGCCGGTCAGAATCGGAAAGGTGCCCCAATGGATGGGCACGATCTTCTCAGCCTGCAGCAACTTGCAGGCGTAGGCTGCAGACCTCGGTCCCATGGTGTAGTTGTCGCCGATGGGCACGAAGGCCAGATCCGGCTGGTGCAGCTCGCCGATCAGCTGCAGATCGGAGAACACCTCGGTATCGCCCACATGATAGAAGGTGAATCCCCCGGGCATCCTGACCACGAAGCCACCCGGATTCCCTCCATAGACAATCTGGTCCCCGTCGACAATGCCTGACGAGTGCAGAGTCCAGGTCATGGTGACCTGGCAACCCAGGACATCGATCTGCCCGCCGGTATTCATCTCGCGCAGGTTCTCGACTCCCTTGCTCCCCAACCAATGACAGATCTCGGGATTGGCCACCACGATCTGCGGCTGGTGTCGATGCGCCAGTTCCACGGCATCGCTGATGTGATCGAAGTGGCCGTGGGTGATGAGCATGGCATCGATGCGTCCCAACTCCTTCAGCGGCTCCGGACAGCTGGGGTTGTTGATCCACGGATCGATCATCATCACTTCCCCACCCGGCAGGTCGCAGCGCAGGGTGGCATGTCCCAGATAGGTGAATTTCGGTCGGCTCGACTCGTTCATGTCTTCCTCCATCGGTTGCAAAGGCGGAGCATCCTCGGGAATTCTACCGCCAGCGTCTGCTTGTGGAGCTCAGCGGACGGGCGGCTCGCCCGGCCCCTGGTCCTCCCGGGAGCGGGGCGACAGGTTGACGCAGACCGGCACCGCGATCAGGAAGAGGGCCCAGCGTTGGATCTCGGTATCGCGCCAGTTGGCCTCGAATATGCCGGCCGTGTTCAGGGCGATCAGCGACAGCAGCACCCCCAGGTAGAGATCCGACCGCTCTCCTTCCAGGCCGCCATCGCTGCGGTAGCTCCGGTAGGCCATCAGGAAGGCCGCCACCATCAACCAGAGATAGGCCACAACGCTCAGCAGCCCGCGCTCCGCCGCCAGCTGCAGAAGGGTATTGTGCAGGTGCTTGACATCGGTGCGATGGGCGGTCGGGTGCCGATAGATGGGGTAGTACTCCTGCACCATTCCTGGACCGATACCGAAGAGTGGCCGATCGGAGATCATGTGCATACCTGCCTCGGCCATACAGATCCGGTCGTAGTTCGAGACGTCTTCAAGACTTACCATGGACGTGATCCTCGACCAGTGCTGGGGAGCCAGACTGGCAGTCAGGGCGAGGACCAGAACCACCGCCGTGGCGTAGGCCCATAACCAGCGCCGGAAGCGGACGAAGAAGGCGATGGTGAGAACCACGAACATGGCCACCCAGGCGTTGCGGGTCAGGGTCAGTCCCAGGGCCACCAGGATCACGGCCAGAACGAGCCAGTCGAGGAGCCGGCGCCCACGAGGTCCGGTCATCAGGCGAGCGATGGCCAGACAGCCACCCAGGAGCAGGACGCCGGAGTAGGTCATGTAGTGACCAAAGGGACCGGGGATTCGATGCTGCAGATCGCCGTAGTCGGCCAGAAAGTACTGGCAGATCCCATAGACCGCCATGGCGCCTGTGGTCCAGACCAACAGATCGTAGACCCGCCGCACCTGCGACTCACCGCGCACCAGAATCAGGGCCAGAGGCAGGGTGGTCAGACCGATCAAGGCCCGCAGATCCCACAAGCTCTGTCGAAGGTTGTAGGACGTGGCGACCGAGACCAGGAAGATCAGCAGGTAGAAGACGAACGGCCTCAGGATCTTCTCGGCCTCGGCGGCCCGGAGCTCGTCGAAAGTAGGCCGCACACTCCGCCATCTCACGGCCGTCCAGACGAGTGTCAGACCCTGCAGCGCATTGGAGAGCGCCAGACCCCAGACCGTGACCAGGTGCAGGCAGTAGAGCCAGAAGCCGACACCTCTCCGGGGAGTCGATCCTGGGTTCGCGGAAGCGGGTTGATGGCTCTGGGGCATGACCGTAAGGAGTCCAACGCAGACGGCAGGCTAGTCTATCTCGGCGCGGTCTGGAGCCAGGTCGTGCAGCCTCGCAGTCCGTCCCGGGGCTAGCAGGATCTGCGAGCCAGCAAGCAGCGCAAGTCCAAACAGATCGGTCCTACTCAATCGTCGATGATGGTGACCGTCACCGTCATGTGGTTCGATTCTTGGCCGTCGTGGTGAGTGCCGTAGAACTCGTAGTGGTACTCGCCTGTCCCAGCGTTGGCCGAATGACAGCCGTAATCGCCCTGGAAGTCCTCGAGACAGAAGAGGCCATCACCGGCCACCCGATCACCGTGGGTCCCGTCGTCGTAGAGCTTGACCCGGCCGTCGTGGCGTCTGTGCCCATGCCTTCTGGGTCGGTCGTACTCCATCCAGACGGTGGCCTGGGGTTCCTGCTGGCCGTTGGACGTCATCTCGGCCTCGAACCGCGTGCTTCCACCTTCGCCATGTCCCAGCGGCAGGGTCTGGCCATTGACGGCATCGCCGTTGACCGAAACGACGGCCCGGGCCAGCACGAACTCTTCTGCCTCCGGTGAGGTGGGACCGTTGTCGCCGTCGCTGCTGCAACCCGATGCCAGCGTCGAAAGGGCCAGAGCTCCGAAGAGTCCGAGCCGAGTCTTCTTGAATCTCCTGAGGTACGCCTTCTTCATCTCAGAACCCTCCGATTCTCGTGATGTTTCCTGTCTCATGACTCACCGACCACTTCTCCGCAGTTCGGCATCTTCTGGCCCATGTACGGGTTACCCAGCTCACCCGAGGGCTGGATCCACGCCTTCTGGGCCATGGAGCAATAGGCGACTATGGTTGTCTGATCTCCGGTGAGCTTGCGATACCTGGCCATCGGCCGGGTCAGAACGAACAGCTCTTCGCGCGCGGTCTCGAGCTCGGTGGACTGCACCAACCTCGAGGCCGAGCTCTCGATCTCTGCAAGTGCCTCGGCACAAGCGTCCAGATCGTCAGCCGGGACGCCGGCTCGATCGGCCGTCAGGTTTTCTCGCAGGTCCGCGACCGCTTCCGCCAGCTGTCGGGCATGACTGGCAACGCCGGACATCGAGTCCTCCAGCAGCGCCATCCGGATGGCCTCGTAGTGGCCTGACATCTCGGCGAACCGAGCAGTGCTCGCCGCCGCCGTACTCACTACGGGAAGCACCGACATCCCGGCAACGAGAACAGCAATGATCATTCGACCTCTCATGATACTTCTCCTTCTCTTGAGTTCAATTGTTGAGTCTCTTCGACGGACTGGAACAGGGCCGTGCGCTCGAGCCCGATGGCACGCCAGACGAAATAGATGGCTGGAAAGACGATGAGCTCGCCGACGAACGACGTGAACAGCCCTCCAACCATGGGAGCCGCGATCCGCCGCATGACATCCGCGCCCGTGCCGGTCGACCAGAGGATCGGGACGAGGGCGATAAAGGTGGTGACCACCGCCATGGTCTTGGGTCGAATGCGCTGCACCGCACCGTGATCGACCGCCTCTCGCAGGTCGGAGAAGGTCTTCATCTTCCCTTTCGTCTGCCAGTTCTCGTAGGCGATGTCCAGGTAGAGCAGCATCACCACGCCGGTCTCCGCCGCCAGTCCAGCCAGTGCGATGACTCCCACCCAGACGGCGACCGACCAGTTGTAGCCCAGCCAGTCCATCAGCCAGATCGAACCGACCAGAGCAAAAGGCACGGCCGCCAGAACGATGGCGGTCTTGACCAGCGATTTCGTGTGCAAGTAGAGGATTAGAAAGATCAGCGACAGCGTCAGGGGCACGATCAGCTTCAGCCTCGCTGCCGCTCTCTGCATGTACTCGTACTGGCCGGACCAGAAGATGCTGTAGCCGGGCGGCAGATCGATGTTCTCTGCCACCTCGCGCCGGGCGCGCTCGACCCACGAACCGACATCGATACCGCTGAGATCCACATAGACCCAGGCGTTGGGCCGTGCCCCCTCCGTCTTGATCCCGGGCGGCCCGGTCCGGATCTCCAATGCCGCCAGCTGACCCAAGGGCACCTGGGCGCCCGAGGGCGCGGCCACCAGTACTTCCTTCAGGGTCGCGGGATCGTTGCGCAGCTCTCGCGGGTAGCGGACGTTGATGGGGTATCGCTCGAGCCCCTCGACTGTCCAGGAGACGTTCATCCCGCCTACCGCGGACTGGATGACATCCTGGATGTCGCCAACCTTGATCCCGTACCGGGCGGCGGCTTCGCGATCGATCTGAAAGTCGAGATAAGAGCCCCCCATGACACGCTCGGCGTAGACCGAGAGCGTCCCAGGTAAGGGCTTGACCACCGCTTCGACCTGCTCGGCGATCTGTTCCAGAGTCGCCAGATCAGGTCCGGCGACCTTGATCCCGACCGGCGTCTTGATCCCGGTCGACAGCATGTCGATCCGCGTCTTGATCGGCATGGTCCAGGCATTGGTCAAGCCGGGGATCTGGATCGCCCGATCGAGCTCGGCGACGAGATCGTCCTTGGTGATTCCCGGCCGCCACTCCGACGGATCCTTCAGCACGATGGTCGTCTCGATCATCGACAGCGGTGCCGGATCAGTGGCGGTCTCCGCTCGACCGACTTTGCCGAAGACCGACTCGACCTCCGGAAACGAGCGGATGATCTTGTCCGTCTGCTGCAGGAGTTCTTTCGCCTTGGTGATCGAGATCCCGGGGAAGGTCGTGGGCATGTAGAGCAGGTCGCCCTCCCAGAGCGGTGGCATGAACTCCGAGCCGATTCGCTGCAATGGGATCACCGTCAAGGCGAGAACCAGTACCATGAGAACGATGACCGCCCACCTCCACCGCAGGGCCCAGTTGAGCACCGGCGAATAGAGAAAGCGCAGCAGACGAGAGACCGGATGCCGATGTTCGCTGTAGATTCTGCCGCGAACGAACCAGTACATCAGCACCGGCACCGCGGTCACCGCCAGAATCGACGCCATGGCCATGGAGTACGTCTTGGTGAAGGCCAGGGGTTTGAACAGACGCCCCTCCTGCGCCTCCAGGGTGAAGACCGGCATGAACGACACCGTAATCACCAGCAGAGTGAAGAAGAGTGTCGGCCCCACCTCCTGCGCCGCCCTTGTGATGATCTCCAGATGAGAGCGCTTGCCCTGCCACTCCTCGTAGTGCTTGTGGGCGTTCTCGACCATGATGATGGCCGCGTCCACCAACACACCGATGGAGATGGCGATGCCGCCCAGCGACATGATGTTGGCGCCCAGACCCTGTCCCTTCATGACGATGAAGGCCAGCAGGATCGACACCGGGATGGAGATGATGGCGACCAGCGCCGAGCGGAAATGAAAGAGAAACACCAGGCAGACCAGGGCCACCACAACCGATTCCTCGATTAGGGTATGGGTGAGGGTCTCCACTGCGCGATCGATCAGCGCAGTGCGATCGTAAGCCACGGAGATCTCCACATCATCCGGCAGCCCCGCCTCGAGTTCCTCCAAGCGCTCCTTGACGCTCTCGATCACGGTCCGGGTATCGGCACCGGACCGGACGACCACGATGCCGCCCACCGTTTCTCCTTCGCCGTTCCACTCGGCTAGACCACGGCGAATCTCCGGACCGATCGAGATCCTCGCCACATCCTTCAGAAGAACCGGCACACCACCGGGACCGGTCATCAGCACGATGTTCTCCAGATCCTGCACATCCTGGACATAGCCGAGACCCCGGACCATGAACTCCTTCTCCGCCAGCTCGACGACCCGCCCGCCGACGTCGATGTTGGAGCGCTGGATGGCGCGCTTGATCTGATCGATGGGGATGCTGTAGGCCCGCAGCCTGACCGGGTCGACTTCGACCTGGTACTGGCGTACGAAGCCGCCGATGGAGGCCACTTCGGCCACCCCGTCGACGGAAGTGAGTCCGTATCTGAGGTACCAGTCCTGGTAGCTGCGCAGATCCGCGAGCGAGCGCTGCGGTGAGTTGAGGACGTACATGAAGGCCCAGCCGACTCCGGTGGCGTCCGGCCCCAGCTGCGGTGCGACGCCGGGTGGCAGCTGCTTCGACAAGCCCGATAGATACTCCAACACCCGCGACCGCGCCCAATAGAGATCGGTTCCGTCCTCGAAAATGACGTAGACGAACGAGAAACCAAAAAAGGAATATCCCCTGACGACCTTGGCGTAAGGCACCGCCAGCATGGTCGAGGTGATGGGATAGGTCACCTGATCCTCCACTACCTGCGGGGCCTGGCCCGAGAACTCGGTGAAGACGATCACCTGGACGTCGGACAGATCGGGAATCGCGTCCACCGTGGTGTTGCGGATGGACCAGACACCCCCCAATACCGCCAAACCCAGGCCGACGATGACGACCAGCTGGTTGCGCAGCGACCACTCGATCAATCGATCCAACATTCTCGCTTCTCCTAGCGGTCTTCCTGAGTCGAGCGCTGGGCGATCATTTTCTGAACTGCCGCCTGCAAGCTCGACTCCGAGTCGATGAGAAACTGCGACGAGGTCACAATCAGCTCGTCTTCATTCAAGCCGCTCAGGATTTCCACATAACCACCTCCCTCGCGACCGATTTCAACCTCACGCGGTGCAAAGCTGCCTGCGCCTACGTCCACGATGACCACATTTCGCTGACCCGTTCGCAGCACCGCCTGGGTCGGGACCACCAGGGCGTCGGAGGCGGCTGTCGGGAAGAATCGAACCGTGCCAAACATCCCGGACCGGAGTCGACCCTCGGGGTTCGGCACCTCGATCTTCACCTGCAGGGTCCTGGTGGCCTCCGAGAACTCCGGCTCCACGAATCGAACCGTTCCGCGAAACACCTCACCTGGTAGGTAGGTGAATTCAACCTCTGCCGCGCTCCCGATATCGATCTTCGCGACCTGGTGCTCGAACACCTCTACCGACAGCCAGAGTGACCGCAGATCGGCGATGTGATACACCTCCATCCCCGGCTGCACCGCCATCCCTTCAAGGCCTGGCATTCTCTTCATGACCAGTCCACTGGCCGGTGCAACCACCTGCAGTGCTCGAAAGACCTCGCCCGTGCTCTCCAGGTTCCGAATCTGATCTGCGGAGATGTCCCAATACCGCAGACGCTCCCGCGCGGAGTCCACCAGCGCCTCCGCCCGGCGGCCGGCCTCGGTGCTGGCGCTATCGAACTTCTTGGCGTACTCAATGGCCGAGAGCAGTTCCTGTTCCGTCTGAACCAGCTCGGGGGAGTAGATCTCGAACAGAGGCTGCCCCTTTCTCACCGGTTCTCCGACATAGTTGACGTAGACCTTCTCGACCCAGCCCGAGTACTTGGTGGTCACCGTGACCATGCGCTCCTGGTCGTACTCGAGATACCCCACGGTACGAATCTCCTCGCTCAGATCGCGGCGCTCGACCTTCGCAGTCTGCACATTCATGTTCTGCACGACCACCGGATTGATGGTGACCGTCGCTCCGTGATCGGTGGTCCGGGAGACCTCCTCGGCATATACCGGTACATAGTCCATACCCATCTCGTCCTTTGCCGGCACCGGCGAGGTGATCTCGGGATTCATCGGGTTGCGGTAGAACAGAACCTGTCGTTCATCCCCGCGGTCGCTCTTGATTGTCGGCGGCTTCGATCCACCGCTGCCGGCGGCGGGTACGAGATCCATGCCGCAGACCGGGCACACGCCGAACTCCTCCTCGAGAATGTGAGGATGCATGGGGCAGGTCCACAGCTGATGCGCGCCACTGTCACGAGGAGTCCCGACTGAACCCGTAGGAGTCCCCAGCTTCGCTTGTAGCCAAGTGTCGAGCGGATGAATTCGCAGCGGATCGAAGAAAAGCAGGTAAAAGGCCGCGAAGCTACCCACGACCCACGAGAATCGATTCAACCACAGCCTTCCCGGATTCCTTGTCTCAGTGTTCATGGACCTTCTGACTCCTCGATGTCGTTGAAATGGATGGGCATGGCGGCGACCCCTTCCAGCTCGGCCAGGTTGATCGCGTAGTCCGCACGGGCGCGCGCGATGGCAGTCTCCGCGTCGAAGAACACATGCTCCGCATCCAAGAGATCCAGAGCATTGAGATTGCCCGACACGTAGCCCGATTGGGCAGATCGAACCGATTCCTCAGCCTGGAGAATCAGGACATCTTCGAGCAGTCGTAGCTCTCGCCAGGCGAGAGGAATTCGTTGCATCAGTTCTCCTAGCGAATTCTCGATAGACGCCAGCACCGATCTACGGCTCTGCTGTGCCGCGATCTCCAGCTGCTGAGCTTCTTCTACCGCTCCCTCGATCTTCTTGCGCCAGATCGGGATGGTGATGGCGCCCTGGATGCCGAAGATGTCGTTCCCGTTCCCCTCCGGAGGCATCACCTGACCGGTTCGATCCTGTCTTCGATCCACGAAGGTATAGGTCAGGCCGACGCCGAAATCAGGACGAGACTCCTTGCCAGCCCGGGACGAGTGGACTTCGGCACCCGCGACGCGCGCATCGGCTGCAACGACCTCCGGCCGCCGTCTTTGCGCCTCGGTTGACAACACCTGATAGTCCAAGTCAACCGCTCGTCCTTCCGGCAGGAGAGGCGGCAGCACCGCGGCCGAGGGCGCCAGGTCCCGGAGCTCGTTGATCTCCGCCTCCAGTGCCACTCGCCGCTGATCGATATCGATCAGCAGCTTGTCAGCGAGCGTGATCTCGGCCTGGATCTTGACCACGTCCTGGCTCGAGCCCGTGCCCGTGGCATAGCGGGACTGCGAGATTTTCTCGTGCTGACGGAGATGATCGAGATAATCCTGAGAGATGGACTTCTGGCGAACCAGGAAAGCCAGCTCGAAATAGAGCCGCCGGACGGTGGTCACTAATTCCAGCCGGTGAGCCTCGACCTCGGCCTCCAGCGCTCTGGCTTCGATGAGTGCGATCCGCTGCTCCGTATCGAGCTTCCCCAACCACGGCAACGGCTGCATCAGGCTGAGAGTCAGAACCTGGGGGCCTGTACGAGTCTCGGGACCCTTGAGCCAAGCCGTGGCCCCCAGGACCGGGTTCGGCAGACCCTTGGCTTGCGGTGCCCTCGACGCAGCCGCGCGGGCTCGGGCCGAGAGCCTGGCGAGGTCCGGGTTCCTGTCGAGGGTCTCCGCCACCAGGGTACGCAGCTGCGGATCGACGATGGACTGGGTCAATCGCCGAGCCGCGCCCGCCTGTTCACTGGTGCTGATGTCTGATTGGGTTGCCAGTCCCGGCAGCGCCTGGACCAGAAGTCCCGCTGCCAACAGGCAGCTCTTGTATCTTGAAAACACGAAACTCCTCCAAAGAGATCTGTAGTTGAGGATTCGTCACCCCGATGGCGACGAGTCTTCACAGCTCGCTCTAGAAGAGAATCAAAGGAGGAACGAGGCCAGGAGGGTATATCGACCCAGCTGGTGCTCCTGAGACGATATCGCCTCGGAGAAGCGATCCGGGGGCCGAGCCGGAGGCTTGGCCTGGAGAGGCTCGGAGAGGAGGATCAGTGGCGTCACGCCACCGTCCCCGGCAGCCACGAAGTCGATCAGAGCCGGCTGTTGACCGATGGGCGCGTCACAACAGGAAGTCCCGAACTCAGGGCCCTGGCTGCATCCCGCAGACTCGTGTCCCTGAGATTCCGTGGGCTCATGGCAGCCCTCGTCGTCCTGCATATCGGCCATCATCGAACAATCCGCCATGGTGCAGTCCCGCATGTCGGTGCGCTCACAGCCCCAGGCGAATGGGGACAGCAGGAGCATCCCTACCCCGAGAATTGCTGTAATTGTCTTTGGCTCTCTCATGGCGTCGGCGCTAGGTGCCTTCTTCAAAATAGGGAATCGCTTCACCACTGTCAAGTTCGAGCCTAACGTCACTGGCGGCTATTCCTCTATCAGTACGCGATCAGTGCCTTTACGGTTTCCTGGACCTACTGGTCGAATTCAGTGCCTCGGTGGAACCAAGCTCCAGAGTCTAGACTCACTTCGGAGAGTGACGGATTGCCCTATAGGTGTGCAAGCCCCTCCTGCAAAGGTAGGAAGCCAATGGAAAGGGAGCAGGGACAACCCCTGCTCCCATTCGCCGCAAAGTTCTTGCAGATCGGAGTCGACGGCCCGGTTTACCAGGACCAGGCCAGACCGAGGTTGACCTGGGGTCCGTTGAGATCGACACCCACATCGACCGGTCCGCCGAAACCAAGATCGTCACCCTTGATGGTCATCTTGGCGTCCCGCCACATACCTTCGACGTAGACGTCCCAGTTCCTGCTCACGGGCAGGCTCAGACCCGCCACGCCATACCATCCGTACTCGTCGCCCAGTCGACCCTGGGAGTCCGGGGTCGAGTCGAGGAGGTAGTAGGTCCCACCTCCACCCAGGTACGGAGTGAGCTTGCGCCCGTCCTTGGTGAAGTTGTAGGTGAATCCCAGATCGAGCAAGGTCGCCTGGAACTCGAAGTTACTGACCAGATTGTTGGAGTTCGATGGCTGTACGTTCAGGGAGCGGAAGTCCGTGCCCCGGAGCTGGATATCGACGCGAGGGGTCACACCGAATTCGACCAGTACTCCCCATCCGGCGTCGTTATCGGCATCGGCCATATCGATCCATCCAGCGTGGAGACCGACCTTCCCTCCGCCTGCGGTGGCGGGCACGGCCATCAGAGCCAGCAGACCCAACGCTAAGAACGCCCTTTTCATAACCTACCTCCGTTTGTCATCCTACTCGATCTGCAGATGCACTTCCGAGCAGTTTTTCCGTGTTCTTGCCAACTTACGTACCGATTCTTAGATGAAAACTTGAAGAAACGCAAGGCCCTTTTCCACAACCGGGGCTACTGTGCCTTGAAATTCGACTGCAGCCATTGGTCGAGGGCCGGGCACTTGCTGATCAGATCGGCCCCTAGGATCATGCCACCGGCCTTGCGTGCCTGTTTGAAGACCGCCTTGGGTGACTGTTTGCACCCCTGACCGGCCAGCACCGCTGCACCGGCGAAGAACTGGCTCTCGAACCAGAGTCGCACCGCCAGCGTGGGCGGTGCTGCGGTATTGCTCAGAGGGTGGGCCGCCAGGCCGCCGGCGCGAGTGGAGAGATCGGCATAAACCATGCGGATATCGGGTAGGCGAGCCGCATGGTGGCTCTCGATGTTGCTCAGCGAGACGAGTTGTGCGATCAGACTATCGACCCAGGGCTGGTCGCCGCGAATGCCGCTCGATCGCAGCAGTATCCTGGCTGCTTCGGTGGAGCCGATCAGGTCGGCTACCGCCAGACTGGCGGTCTGCTCGGGAGTGCCGCGCATGGGCTGTTCCGGCTGGGTCGGCAACCGGGTTCCCAGGAGGCCTCGCCAGAGCTCGACAGTACCGTCGTCCCCCCAGGAGGGCAGCGCCAATCCACGGCCACCAGCCGCCTCGGACATGCCGTAGGGATAGGAGAAACCCGACAGCTTCCAATCCTCCCGCGACAGCAGCAGAATCACCAGACCCACCTTGGCCCGGGTCCAGGCGCGATAGTCCTCCACCATCGTGTCGAAGAGATCCTGCAGATGCACCGCACGATCCAGGGATCCGTGGGAATAGCGGACCGCCACGCGATCACCGGGCAGGTCGAGAAGGAAGATGGACTGGTCCTGCGCCGGTAGGACCAGGCTGGCGAAGATGCCGCACAGGAAGAGCGCCAGAGTTCTCCGTGACAGAGAGGATCGGTGGTTTTTCAAGATGGAGTACGCTCCTCGTGACCGGCCGTGACCGAGGCAGACCGGGTTGGCGGTAGTGTAGCTCAACTCCTTCGGATGCTCTGTCGAATGCGCCACCGCCGGGCAAATTGCAACCCGGCAAGCGCTGCTAGAATCTCCGCAGCCAGCGAGGATCGCAACATGATGCAGGACGAACCCGGTCAAATCACTGTTCTCGGCGCCGGCACCATGGGTCGGGGTATCGCCCACGTCGCCGCCGTGGGAGGCTTCCAGACGCGGTTGTTCGACGTCGATGAGAGCATGCTGGAGGACGCGCTGGCGTCCATCCATCGCAATCTGGACAAGGGTGTCGAGCTGGGAAAACTCTCCGTTGAGGGTGCGAGCCGTGCCAAGGAGGCCCTGCTCACCCAAGGGGATCTGCAGCAGGCGGTCAGCGCCGCCGACGTGGTGATCGAAGCGGTTCCCGAGTCGATGGAGCTGAAGATCGAGATCTTCGACCAGATCGGCCGCTGGGCGCCGCCGGAGTGTCTTTTCGCCTCCAACACCTCGGGTCTGTCGATCACGGAGATGGCGACCGCCAGCGGCCGGCCGGACCGCTTCGCCGGCATGCACTTCTTCAACCCGGTGCACGTCATGAAGCTGGTGGAGCTGATCCGCGGACTGGAAACCTCGCAGCGCACGGTCGAGACCTTGAGCCGAGTGGCCACCGCCATGGGCAAGGAAGTGGTCGAAGTTCGGGAGTCGCCTGGATTCGTCACCTCCCGCATCAACGCGCTGATCGGCAACGAAGCCTTCAGGATGCTCGAGCAGGGTGTGGCCAGTCCGCAGGATATCGACAAGGCCTTGAAGTTGGGACTGAACCACCCCATGGGCCCCTTCGAGATGGTCGACCTGGTGGGCCTGGATGTGCGGCTGTCGATTCTCGGGTACCTGCACCGGACGCTCGGCGATCTGTATCGACCAGCAACCTCCTGGTGCAATATGTACGGGCCGGGCGACTCGGCCGCAAGGTCGGACGGGGGGTCTATCTCTACGATGACGACGGCAAGATCGTCCGGGAGGAGTGAAGAATGATGGACCTCAGCGATCGGGTCGCCCTGGTCACTGGCTCAAGCTCCGGGCTGGGTCTGGCCGCCGCCCGGGCGCTGGCACAACGCGGCGCACGTGTGGCCATCAACAGCCGTGGAGGGGACAGGCTGGAGCGTGCACTGCGGACGCTGACAGGAGAGGGCTCCGAGGTAGTCGCCATCCCAGCCGACGTGCGCCAGGTCCACGAGCTGGAGGAGCTGGTCTCGGAGGTCGAGGAGCAGCTAGGACCTGTCGATATCCTGGTCGCTAATGGCGGCGGCCCGCGGGTCAAGCCGGCGGCCGAGCTCGACGACAACGATTGGGAGGAGGCGATTCCGTTGGCTCTGCTGTTCGTGCCTCGCCTCTGCAACTTCGTCCTGCCGGGGATGCGGCGCCGGGGTTGGGGGCGGATCATCGCCATCAATTCCGTCTCAGCCCGCCAACCGATTCCGCGACTGGCTCTCTCCAACGCGCTCCGACCCGCCGTCCTCGGCTACCTCAAGACGCTGGCGAACGAGGTGGCCACCGACGGTGTGACCGTCAACGCGGTATTGCCTGGGTACACCCGAACCGAGCGGCAGATGGAGCTGGCTACCGCCATGGCCCAGCAGACCGGTCAGCCCGCCGAAGAGATCCTCGAGTCCCAGGCCAGCAATGTCCCCATGGCCAGGTTGGCCGAGCCGGCGGAGATCGGCGAGATGATCGCTTTCTTGAGCAGCGAGGCCGCCGCCTACGTCACCGGTCAGTTCCTGGCCGTTGACGGCGGTTACATCCTGAGTACCTGAGCGGCAGTCGGATAGACGCCCGCAGCGCTCAATCGAGGTAGCCCAGAGCTCGCATCTCCTGCAGGTCCTTCTCATCCAGCGGCGCCAAGGCTGTCTGCAGGCCCTCTCGGGCAGCGGCCATGGCGAGGGAGAAATCCTCCATCCTCTGGTCGAGATGGTCGCAGGGCGCGCCACAATCGAGGTCCAGGGGGCGATGTTCACCCGGATCCGCCGTGAGGTCGAAGAGTTGTTCGGAACCGTCGCTGAACCGGAACAGCTTGTAGCGGTCTCCGCGAGCCGCCACAGCGTCCTCCGTTTCGGCGAAGACCAGACGCGGGCGTAGCTCTTCCCCGCGGATCACCGACAAGAAGCTGCGGCCCTGCGCTTCGGGCAAAGGCTCCAGCCCCACGAGATCCAGCAGAGTCGGGGCCACGTCGATAAGTCCGACCGGCACTTCGGACCTGCCTACCCAACGGCGCATCGCGGTCGGCAAGCGGAGAACCAAGGGCACCCGAATCAACTCCTCGTAGGGAGCCGTGCCGTGCAACAGCTCTCCGTGCTCGAGAAACGCCTCGCCGTGATCGGCCGTCACCACGACCACCGTGTTGTCGAGCAAACCCAGCTGCCTCAGTCCCGCGACCAGCTCCCCGACAGCCCGGTCGGTGTAAGCCACCTCATGGTCATATCGAGCCTGCAGAGCCTCGAGATCACCCGGCAGATCGAGCTCGGCCGCCCAGTCGGAGACACTCTGGCGGCCGGCATCGGGAGGTTCCCGACTGAGGACCACCGAGCCCAGCGAACCGGCCCGTCTCCAGTCCCTCTTGGTGTAGGGCCAATGAACGTCGAGGTAGTGGATATAGGCGAAGTAGGGCCTCTCATCCGTCTCCTGGGCCGCCAGCCAACGGAGGAACTTCCGATTCAGCCGCGGTGCCCCCATGCCCCGCCATTCATCGAAGAACTCGAAGCCCTGATCGAAACCGAATCGTTTCGTGATGTGAACCTGGTTGACCACCGCGGCGGTGAGATAACCGGCCGAGCGAAAGCTCTCGGCCAGCGTTGCATGGTCGGCTCCCAGAACCTCGGTCTGCATGGAGCCCTCTCGATCAATTGCCACCTGGTCGAGCCCGTGTTGGCTGGCATAGCGAGAGGTGAAGAGAGTGGCGATCGAAGGCTTGGTCCAGGTCGAATGGGCAAAAGCGCGGGTGAAGCTGATCCCCTCGCCGGCCAACTCATCGATGTTGGGTGTGGTGGGAAAGGAGTGACCGTTGACGCCCAAACGGTCCGCCCGCAGCGCGTCCACCATGAGAATCAGGACGTTGGGTCTCGTCGTCGACGGCTTGGCAGGCGACTCCGCGCGACAAGACACAAGAAGGGAGACGAGAAAGAGCCCGCGGGCGAGCCGGCCAATCATGGCCGAGAGGATAGCAGCGCCGGGCCGCTACAATCAGAGATAGAGAAAGGAGCCTGCATGCGACTCGAATCGACGACACTGGAACGTCAGACAACTCCCGGCACCGATATCCACGATCTGAGCCCGGAGCTGGAAGAGTTCGTGGCCGGCAGCGGCATCTCCGATGGATGGCTGCTGCTCTTCGTCCCCGGATCGACCGCCTCGTTGACCACCATCGAATTCGAGACCGGCGCCGTCAACGACTTCAAACGCGCCATCGAGAGAATCGCGCCCGAAGCGGGCGAGTACGAGCACAACCTCCGCTGGGGTGACGGCAACGGCTACTCGCATGTGCGAGCGGCCCTGTTGGGGCCCAGCCTGTCGTTGCCGGTCACCTCCGGGCAGGTGCAGACAGGAACCTGGCAGCAGGTCATTCTGTGCGACTTCGACAACCGACCGCGACAGCGTCGGGTTCTGGTACAGATCCTGGGAGCCTGAAGGACCTACCAGACCCGCCAGTCGGCAGCCGAATCGCCGGTGACCTGGCGCCGGACGACCGACCGCCCGGCGGCTCCGCTCACCCGCTGCAGAGACCGTCCACCTGAGCCCTGGCCGTTGAATCGCGCCAGCCAACCCGCGAGCTCGACCAGCGGACCGGTCTCCAACTCGTAGAGTCGCTGGCGTCCGGAGGGGGTCTCGAGGACCAGACCCGCTTCCTTGAGAATTCGCAGGTGCTTCGAGATCGCCGGCCTGCTCATCGGAAACTTCTCGGCGATCTCCAGCACCGATCTCTGCCCGCCCTGCAGCAGGGTGAGGATTCCACGTCTCGTGCTATCGGCGATGGCTTTCAGCCCGGTATCCACAGCACCCTCTTGAGAAACCATTTGGTTACCTTTTCTTTTTCCGTAACTTTATGGTTACGCAATCTATCGAGAAAGCAGGTGAGAGTCAAGCGGCATCTGCCGATTCGAAGACCAACCGGTTCTTGAGCCCGCCCGGCAACTCGGCACAGTTGTCTGGTGGTGGCTCAGTGCCCTTCGGGTGACGGTCGCAGAGTCTCGAGATAGCTCTCCAGGCCCAGGCGGCATTTCCCGAGAACTTCGGTGGACCCGTACACCTTTCCGAGCCCGATGGACCCCTCCCAGGACGCAATGATGAAGGTCGCCGCCCCCGACAAATCGACGTCCGACCGTACGCCACCCCTATCGCGAGCCCTGCGCAACAGCTCGGCCAGACCATCCCGCCAGCGATCGTAGATGGCCGCCAGACGCTGTTGGAACCCGACGTCGACCCCACAAAGCTCCTGGGAGAGGGTCAGCAGCGGGCAGCCGAGAGTCAATGCCTGAGGAGTTGCCGATCTCTCGCCCCAACGGGCCAGATCGACCAGGGCATCGAGGAGATCCTCCCGTTGCTCCACGGGGGCCAGCCAGCGTTCGACGATCCAATCGGACAGGCACTCTTCCACAACCACATATCCCAGCTCCTTCTTGCTGCGAAAGTGGTGGTAAAGGGCACCCTTGGTAACTCCCGCCTGTTGCAGGATCCGGTTGAGATCCGCGTCTTGGTAGCCGATTCGCTGAAACTCGAGAAGGGCGGCCCGAATCAGCCGCTGCCGAGTGTCATGGGGATTCCTGGATCGAGACACCGCGCCCAATACTGGCACAAAGACTACCCTGATACAACATACCTACCAGTAGGTATGTTTATGAGGGAAGTATTCTTAGTTCTGAATCAGAGAATCAGAGAATCAGACATGCGACGGTCCTCTCAATCGAGTGTCGATAAAGGACTCGAGCTGCGACAGTCGGTCGGGCTCGACGTCGCAGAACTCGAGACCGATCTGGGTCAGGACCTTTTCCGACCGCCGCCCCACCCGCGGGATGCTGGCCACTCGAGCCCGACTCCCCCAGCGGCGGGTGCCGAGCTGGATCTGCACCTCGAATCTGGAGTCGAGCTCTGGCTCGAAGTCGGTCTCGATGAGGACACCGGAAAGACTGAGCCTGCGAACCGCAAAACCATAGCTGCCGCCGAGCCTGGCCTCGGTCGGCAGGTCCAGCTCGAAGCGGCCGAGAACGCTGTCCTCGATCTCGACCAGAGCGCAATGCCGAATCAGCTCCCAGAGGTCCTGGGATCGCTCACTGCTCAAGGCCTCGAACTTGAGTCCTGCCCTGTAGACCGGCTGGATCTCCCCCTGCGAGCTCTTCTCGGTCCTCAGCAACGAGCACCAGGCGACAGTTCCCGTCAGCGACAGGCTCTGGCCACCCCCCGCCAGCCTCAGGGTGTAGGCCCGTCCGAACTGCAGGTAGCTGTTGGTCTCCAGCGCCATGCCACCGAGACTGACGTTGATCACCCGGATACTGATCGGCACCACCAGGTGTCCGAGCAGGCCGGCCACCTCGTATCTCGGATGACGACGCTGTGGATTCCCGGCTTGGCTCACGACTCTCCCTGGGGACAACTGCGAGCTACAGCTCCTCGTCCGCCCCTTCGATCTCGTTCCCCTCACCGCCACCGCTGACCTGGCTCTCGTAGAACGCCACGAAGCTCGGAGAGAAGACAGCAGTGGGTGGAGTCCGCTCTCGATCGGCACCGTGACAGGCCAGCACCTGTTCGCCAGCCTGCTGCAGAAGCTCAGCATTCTCGGCCCCGGTAGAGAAGTACAGCGCGTGCAGGGCCGCTGCCTGCAGCAGGTGTGCGTGCGACGAGGCCCTGGCACTTTCGAACTCGCTCTCACCCAGAATCGACAGCACCGATGAGTAGTCCTGGTCCAGGAAAGCCCGGGCGGCCCGCTGCAGATCCTCGGGCGGCGGAGATGCCGAGCGTCGCAGGTTGCGAGTCGCCTGGGTGAGCTCGGCTCGCACCGCCTGGAGCTCGCCGCCACTGAGCGATCCGTCGGCCGCATCCTCGGCGTTCCGGATAGCCTGCTCCACAGCCAGCCGATGGCGGGAGACCTGCACCGGATAGGGCTGCAGATACTCACTGGCACGTAGCGCTTGGCGCGCCGTCGCCACCAGGGTTTGGATCTCGGTTGCCAGCTTCTGCTTCCGAACCGCTAGCTGACTCGCCCGCATCTCGTTGGCCTGACTGGCGATGACCTTGAACTCCCGTTCAGCCACCGCCGCGACGGCCGCGGCCTCCTCGACTTCATTCAGGACGATATCGGCAGATGCCAGGCGCAGCCGGATCCGCCCGAGACTCGCCTCGGCCTCCGCCTGGCGATTGACCAGAACCTTGCCAGTCGGCTCTCCTTCCGGCAGCTCCGACAGTCGTCCTCGAGAACGGCCAGCGGCCTGCTCGGCGGACTCCACCGCCCGCAGCGCCTTGTCCAGCGCAGCCGCCAGCGCCACCATCTGGGTGCAGGCCTGTCGGCCTTCGAGGATCAGCTGGAACTCGGGGAACTTCTGCACGACACCCTGGGTCTCGGACTCCTTCCAGGCTGCCAACGCACCCCTGCAGTTACCAGCCTCGAACCGAGCCTTGCCCAGATAGAAGTGCGGCAGATACCGGCGGAAATAGAACGCCTTCTTGACCTTCGCCCGCTCCTCCGACTGCTCGGCGATGGCCTTGAGCATCATCTCTTCGGTCAGCGACCAGTTCTGCGCCTCCGCAGCGGCCACACCGTTCTTGTAGTACTCCACGAACTCCGCCGCGCGGGCTTCGCTCGCCACACCCCAGGCCAGGACGGCGAACAACATCCATCTGCAACCGGTACCTCGAACTGCATGTTTTATTGCCACCAGCCGAGCTCCTTGAAGAGGTCCGCCGGCTCCAGGGCCGCAAGCTGGGTCTCACAGACGACCGACTGGGCGGACTCGACATCCACTGTGCAGGTTTCCACCAGATCGAGGTCGGGTCGGGAGATCTCGACTTCGTAGCGACCCGGTGCCAGCTCCAGCGGTAGTGGGGTGAAACTTTCGGAGGGAAGATCCACCGGCTCTCCGTCTTCGCCCACGACCCGCGTCACCTCACCCCATGGTCGGGCCTCCACCACCAATAGACCGTTCTCGATCTCGATGGAAGCGATCGGCAGAGACGGCGCCACGGTGGGCAGGTCCACGACTTCACGCTCGGGAGCCCTGACCACGCTCCAGCCCACCACACCGGATAGCAGCAGAGCACCCATCACCATGCCGACGGTTCGTAGCCGTCTGCTCCTGACTCCTGTCGCAGGCCGTTTCTGGAAGGCGGAACCGTTGCTCCCGACCCAGCGCCAGACCGTCCCCAGCCCCGATCCAAGCCGCCGGCCGGAGCCCACGACTCCTCGCCAGGCACCGGCCGCCACAGCCGACCAATCCACCGATGGCTCGCGGGGCGAAACGACCGGTTGCTCAGCGGTGATCGGCTCACCTATCGGCGGCTCCACCAGAGGCGCAGGCTCGGCAGTGGACTGGCTCTGATCCAGATCCGACAGATAGATGGTCTGCGCGTCCTCGATGACCACCGTCTTCTCTTCCTCGAAGACGTCGGCGGGCTCGGTGACCGGGACGATCTCATCCAGGGCGTCGACCACCGCTTCCATGGACTCGAAGCGTTGACGGGGATCGCGAGCCAGGCAGCGCAAGATCAGTCGATCGAGCTCCGGCGGACACTCGGGCCAGTGAACCCCCAAGGGTCGCGGCTCGGTCTCCAGGATCTGGGGAACCAGCTCTGCCAGCGACTCCGCCACAAAGGGCGCCCGCCCCGTCAGCAGCTCGAACGCCACGGCACCGAAGCCGTAGATGTCGCTCCTGTCGTCCAGATCCAGACCGAGCAACAGCTCGGGCAGCAGCCAACCCACGGCAGGCCAGCGGTGGGCACCATTCCCCAGCTGGGCGAACGAGCTGGCCAGACGGGCGGTACCGAAATCGGCGATCTTGGTGGCGCCGGATCGGTCGAGAAGAACCGAGGCGGGACGCAGCTCGCGGTGCAGGACCCGCTTGCCATGAGCGTGCTGCAGGCCCCGCGCCACCTGCACCAGGTAGTACAGTTTGAGCACATCCTCGACCGGTTCCCCTCGCGCCAGCAGATCACTCAGAGTCTCGTCGGAGAAGGCTTCTTCGACCAGGTACGGCTTGGAGTCCCCGGAGCCGAACTCGTAGACGCTCGCGATGTTGGGATGTCGGAGCGTCGAGGCTCGCTCCGCCGCCGCCAGGAATCGCTGGCGAATCGACTCGTCGGTCGCCACACAGAACTTGATCTGGACCCGGCGACCGTCGAAGGGATCACGACCGCGATAGACGATGGCGAACGAGTTGGCCCGGAGCCGCTCTTGAACCTCGAATCTGCCGATCCTCTCCACCTGATTCATGGCACCTCCGCAACGCCGCCGGCACCAAACTCTCATCTCGGAGCCAGGGCGATCCGCGGCCTGGGGACCCTCCGGCTTCGCCGGTTCAGGCTTTCAGGCGCGTCCTGGCTAGATGTTACGGATAGCGATCAGCTGACACTGTGCAGCGCTTCACAGCGTCCTGAGAAACAGGGCCGACGCCACCCGGTGGGAGGGAGCGATCGACGTTCCGAGGCGCTCCTCAGAGACCCGCTTCGCGTTGCAGGATCTCAGCCTTGTCGGTCTTCTCCCAGGAGAACTCCGGGCGCCCGAAATGCCCGTAGGCGGCGGTCTGACGATAGACCGGGCGCTTGAGATCGAGGCCCTCGATGATGCTCTTGGGCGTCAGATCGAAATGGGTCTTGACCAGTTCGACGATCCGCTCTTCCGGTATGGCATGGGTGCCTCCGGTGTCCACATTGACGCTCACCGGCTTGGGTACGCCGATGGCATACGACAGCTGGACCTCACAGCGTCTGGCCAACCCGGCTGCCACGACGTTCTTGGCCACATACCGGGCGGCATAGGCACCGGAACGGTCGACCTTGGAGGGATCCTTGCCGGAGAAGGCACCGCCGCCGTGCCGACCCACGCCGCCGTAGGTATCGACGATGATCTTGCGACCGGTGAGTCCCGTGTCTCCCTGTGGGCCACCGATGACGAACTTGCCCGTGGGATTGATGTGCAGGGTCGTCGAGTCGTCCATGTAGTCGGCGCATATCGGTCGGATCACCTTGTCGGCGACCTCGCTGCGAAGGTGCTCGATTTCGGTCGTGTCCAGATGTTGGGTGCTGATCACCACGGCATCCAATCGACTGGGCTGGCCGTCGTGATACTCCACCGTCACCTGACTCTTGCCATCCGGGCCGATCCCTGCGATATCCCCCGACTTGCGAACCTCGGCCAGCCGGGCGGTCAGCCGATGCGCCAGGGTGATGGGCAGCGGCATCAGCTCGGGGGTTTCGTCGCAGGCGAAACCGTACATCATTCCCTGGTCGCCGGCTCCCTGCGCCTTGCCCTCTCCCTCGTCGACCCCCAGGGCGATATCGGGGCTCTGCTCATGGATGCTGACCAGGACGCCGGCGTCCTCGTTGTCGATGCCGAATTCGGGATTGGTGTAGCCGATCTCCTCCAGCGTGTCACGGACGATGCGCTGGACGTCGGCGTAGCCCTGAGTCGTGACTTCGCCAGCGACGATCACGGTACCGGTGGTTACGAGACATTCGACGGCCACCCGACTATCGGGGTCCTGGTCCAACAGAACATCCAGAACCGCATCGGAGATGCGATCGCAGATCTTGTCGGGATGACCCTCGGTGACCGATTCGCTGGTGACAAAAGTTACGACTGCCATGAAGCTGTTTCCTTTCCTCAATTCGCCAGTCTAGACATCGGACCGATGAGATTATTCACATTTTTTGAAAATCTTTCCAGCGGACTCGACTGGTACCATTAGGCAAATAAGCTGGGAGATCAATTGCGGGATCCCGACCCTATCACCTCCGAACTCGACCGCACGCGCCCAGGTGACCTGGTCGTCCTGGGCGCTCCCTGGGAGGGAGGATCCTCCTACCTGCCGGGGACCGCCGACGCCCCTTCCAGGATCCGCCAGGCACTCCTCTCCCCGGCGCGATCGCTGGTCACGGAATCGGGCAAGGATCTCGCTCAGGAGTCGCGATTCCGCCTGCTCGGCGATCTCCACACCGCGGAGCAGGAGTCATTCGCCCAACGACTCGAGCGTTCGGCTGACACCGTCCTCGAACGTCGAGCCCGCCTGCTGACCCTGGGAGGGGACCACTCCATCAGCGTCGCCCTGGTTCGCGCCCATGCTCGACATCATCCAGGAATCATCCTGATCCAGATCGATGCCCACCCCGATCTCTACGAGATCTTCCAGGGTGACCGCTGGTCGCACGCCTGCCCCATGGCGCGCATTCTGGAGGAGGGTCTGGTACAACGCCTGGTGCAGATCGGTGTCCGGGCCATGACCCCCGAGCAGCGAAGAGTGGCCGATCGTCACGGCGTCGAGGTGGTGGATCCAGCCTCCTGGTGCGACGGCGATTGGCTCGCCGATCTGGGCACGGCGGCGATTTATCTCTCCCTCGATCTCGATGGTCTCGACCCGGCCTTTGCTCCGGGTGTTTCGCATCCGGAGCCCGGGGGTCTGACTACCCGGCAAACGGTCTCGCTGCTACAGAATCTCCCTGGCACCCTGGTGGGTGCCGACCTGGTCGAGCTCAACCCCGGACGCGACCCTCACGGTCTTACGGCGGTGGTGGCCGCCAAGCTCCTGAAGGAACTGGCCAGCAGGATGTTGAGCGAGGAGTCCACCCCTTGAGGATCCTGCTGCGGTCGGCGGCCCTGGGGCTCTGCTCGATTCTGGTCGCCGCCCTGAGCAGCGCCCCGGCGGCAGAGCCGCCTGGCGCGGCCGTCTCCGCATCGGCGACCACCCCCTTCCTGCGGACCCTGGGTACGGCCCAGGACGGCGGATTCCCGCACGCGGCTTGCGCCTGCGATCGCTGCAGCCGGGCCCGCAGGGAGCCTGGCTTTCGCCGCTACATCGCCAGTCTGGCGCTGGTTCTGCCCACCGACGGAAGGACCTTCCTGTTCGACGCCACCCCCGATCTGCGTCCACAGCTGAGAGCGCTGGAAGACGTCACCCACCCGCCGACGGATCGCGTCGACCGGCAACCCTTGGAGGGTGTCTTTCTGACTCATGCCCATATCGGCCACTATCTGGGCCTGGCGTTTTTCGGCTACGAGGCCATCCACACCAAGCAACTGGAGGTCTACGTCACTCCTCGAATGGCCGAGTTTCTGAGCCACAACGGCCCCTGGAGCCAGCTGATCGAGCTCGACAACGTGGATCTGAGAGTCCTGGCAGCCGGCCAGGGTCACGCCGTCGGCCAGGGGGTGACCGTTACAGCCGTCAAGGCGCCACACCGGGACGAGTATGCCGACACCCTGGGATATCTGATTCGCGGACCGCACCGCTCGGTCTTCTACCTACCCGACACCGACTCCTGGGTGGCCTGGCCGACGCCGATCACCGCTCTGCTGGCCGAGGTCGACATCGCCCTGCTGGACGGCACCTTCTTCTCGGCTGAGGAGCTGCCGGGAAGGCGAGTCGAGGAGATCGGTCACCCCTTGATCGAACAGAGTATGAATCTGTTGCAGGACCTCGTGGATCGACAGGGACTCGAGGTCTACTTCACCCACCTGAACCACTCCAACCCCGCCGTCGACCCCGACAGTGCGGCGCGTCGACGCATCGAGGACCGCGGGTTCCATGTTCTGGAAGAGGGTCAGGAGTTCCCCCTGTAGAGGAGGATTCGACGTTGGCAGAGTCCGAGATCTATTTCCGACAGTTGCTGGCCGGCCGACAGGTTGCCACCACCCATCCGGTGGCCGGACAGATGGCGAACTTCATGTACCTGCTGGGCGACCCGACCAGCAGGCAGGCACTGATCGTCGATCCCGCCTGGGATGTGGAGTCGCTCCTCGATGTTGCCCGGCAGGACGGCTACGAGATCGCCGGCGCGTTGATCACCCACTACCATCCAGATCACGTTGGCGGGGATCTCTGGGGAGTCCAGGTCGAAGGTGTCACGCGCCTGCTGGAGTCCGCAGCGGTGCCGCTGTATGTGAACAAGAACGAAGCCGAAGGACTCAAGGTGGTCACCGGGGTGTCCGATTCCGATCTGCAGCGGGTCGATGACGGTCACCATCTCGAGCTGGGATCTCTCTCCATCGATTTCCTGCACACCCCTGGTCACACACCGGGTAGCCAGTGCTTCCTGGTCGGCGACCGCCTCGTCGCCGGCGACACGCTCTTCGTCCAGGGTTGCGGACGGGTCGATCTTCCAGGAGGCGATCCCGACCAGATGTACTTCAGCCTGACGCAGAAGCTGGCCAAGCTGCCGCGGGAGACGGTGCTCTACCCGGGCCACCACTACGGGCCCAGCGAGACATCGACCATCGGTGACGAGCTCGAACAGAACGTCTACATGCGGGTGCCGTCGCTGGATGACTGGCGGCTACTGATGGGCGGCTAGGGCTACGGATCAGTAGTCGAGATAGCCTTCGCGGGTGCGCACGGCGACGCCCGAGCGGTCCACTCGGACCTTGACATCGTGCCACTGACCATCGCCGTGGTCGGCACTGGGGTAGTAGCCCAGAACGTACTGCTCGCGCAGCTCGGCCAGGATGCCCGCAAAGGCCTCGTCCAGCTGGGCGGGATCCTCCACCACCTCGATGCGGCCACCGCTCTCACGAATCGCCCGCCGTAGCATCTTGGCCTCCTGCAGGTTGGCCTCCGCATCCCGCCAGGAGGTGGTGTAGGTCCGCACCTCGTCGTCCTGGCCAGGCTCGCGCAAGAAGATCCAGTAGATCAGGGCCTGACTCGACCGCGCCTTCTGGATCACATCGCTCATGGAGAGCACGCTGTGAACGTCCTCGCCATCGGAGAACAGCACCACCACCCGCCGTCCCTGCTCCATCTCGAGACGGGAGAGGGCCAGAAAGAGATGGTCGTTGATAGCTGTTCCACCCGCCGCTCGGACTTCCTCCAGGGCGCCGATCAACAGCTCGGCGTCTTCCCCGAACTCGGTCGTTCTCAGCACCCGGTCGGAGAACAACAACACCATGGCCCTGTCCAACGGATTCATTCCCGAGAGAAAGACCTCGGCACCACGCAGCGCCGCCCCCAGACGCTCTCCCTTCTCCATGCTGAGGCTCGAGTCCAGAATGAGACTGGCGGTGATGGGAACCTCACCCCGTTCGAAGGTGACGACCTCCTGGCGCTTCCCTTCGTCGGTGATGCGGAAGTCTCCGCGGTCGAGATCCAGGACCCGCTCACCCCCTGAGCTCACGGTCACATAGAGCTGTTGCAGCTCGACCTCGACCGTTTCGTCGACCTGCAGAGGCGCCGTCACCATGACCGAGGAGGCCGTCTGGCCGTTCACGTCCCGAGCCTCCACCCGGAACTCGTGCTCGACATTGTCGAAGCCGACATCGATCAACAGTCGATAGGGCGGGTTGACGAATTGGGCCACGCTCTGGCCGTCGAGGAAAAACTCGACCGAGGCCACCGGTTCGGTGGACTGGACCGCGGCTACAAACTCCACCTCGCCGAAGACGAACTTGGTCGATCGCGGCTTCTCGATCCACACCTCGCTGGGTTCGGCTGCCAGCGGTGCCGCCAGGAGCAGCAGGGTCAGGAGAGGTTGCGCCTTCATCCGCCGCCCCCCGAGGGCGAGAGTCCCGACAGACCGGCGGACAGGGAGTCGAGACCGCTCGTCATCGACTGATGCAGCTCCGCCCGCACCCGTGTCAGATCTCGAGGCTTCCAGAAATCGTAGGTCTGGCGCGGTGATTCCCGCTCCCAGCCGAGGATCTCGATGCCGTCGAGCACTCGACTCGCCTCGTTTCGACGGCGTTGGGCGTCGAGGATCGAGGCCAGCTGCAGCGACAGCTGTTGATCACCAGGTAGGGCTTCCAGACCCGCCCGCAGGGTCGCCTCGGCCGCGGCGTCGTCTCCGGAGGCCCGCTGCACCCGGGCCAGCTCCTGAAAGGCGACCGAGCGAACCCAGGCTTCGGTCTCGGCTCTGGTGAGCGCTTCCAAATGGGCCAGAGCCGCCTCCCTCATGCCGTCCTCCCAACGCAGATGGCACAGAGCCAGCCGCAGGGTCAGTTCTCGATTGTCGGGCTCGAGACGTGCTGCCCTGGTCAGAGACTCGATGGCCTTGCCATAGTCGCCGCTGCGCTCCCAGGCCGCGGCCAGCCCCTGCGAGGCGAGCTCGTTGCCCGGATCGATCAGTTGAGCCTGATAATAGAGATCGGCTGCCCCACCGATATTGGAGGGAGACCAGAGATAGCTGGCGAAGCTGGTCAGGATCCAGCCGGCAAAGGCCCGGGCTGCGGGATCGGTGCTGCGCTCCGCCAGGATCTCGGCGAGCTCCGCTGCCATGGTGCGCGAGTGCTGAGCCAGATACCTGCGATCCAACTCCGAGTAGCGGAAATAGGCGTCATGGTGGAGGACGATGATCGGCATCAACAGTGCGACATCGTGACCCGGCAACAGATCCCTGATGACATGCAGCTTGGCTCGCCACAGGTTGTCCACATACCGCCACATCTTCTGTGTGCCGACCGCCGACAGCTCCAGCTCCAGCAGATCGGTGAGCGCCCTCTCGGTCTCCCCGTTCGCCAGGACCTCCAGCACGCCGGTGTAGCGCTGCTTGATCTCCAGGGGCTTCATCGCTTTGGCCGCCAGGACCGGCGGGACCAAAACCATCAGCACTACGAAACAGGTCAGAAGACCGCGGAAACCAAGGTGGGCTTGGCGGAGCCGGCTCGTGTCGTCGATATCCAATGGCCCGTCCTCCCGCAAGATGGGAATCCTACCCCAGCCGGAGTTCCAGCAGGACCCCACGGGGTCAATCGTTCCCAACGGCCCGTCACAGGTCGGAGAGCTGGTTGACAGATCGCCAGCACCCACTTAGTATTCAAACGTTCGTTTTAATCAAACGGTTGTTCTATGACCCAGAACCCTGCCTCCGAGTCTCTTTCGCACGACACCAAGTCGGCTCTGCTGGACGCCGCTGAGCGGCTCTTCGCGCGGATCGGCATCGCCGAATCTTCGACCCGCGCCATCACCTCCGAGGCCGGCGCCAATCTGGCTTCCATCAACTACCACTTCGGCTCCAAGGAGGGTCTGGTACAGGCGGTCTTCTCCAGACGGCTCCAGCCTCTCAACCAGGATCGCCTCGATCTGCTGGAGGAGTGCCTGCAGGAGGGTCGCGGCGTGGCCGATTTACGCTGTCTCCTGCAGGCTTTCGTAAAACCGGCCATGACCATGATGACCAGCCAGGACGAGGGCGATCGGGAATTCGTCAGGCTCATGGGTCGGACTCATTTCGAGCCCACGAGTGAGCTCCAGGCCACCCTGGTCGAGGAGTTTCGGCCGACCATGGAGCGCTTCACGACCGAGATGGCCCGCAGCCTGCCCGGAGTGCCCCGGGAGGAGATCATCTGGCGGTACCACTTCATGATCGGATCGCTCTCCCACACCGTGGCGGCTCGCTACATGATCAGTCACCGGTTGGAGTGTCTCAACGTACCGGACACCGACGACGCCGATCTGGCCACCGACAGGCTGGTCGACTTTCTCCTCTCCGGCTGGCAGGGATTGGCCACCGCCACCGGGGCCTCGCAGGAGTCTGCGTCATGAGCCGGTGCGAACTAGGGACCCGGCCAGCCCCGGTGGCTGTCTTCTGCCTGCTTTCCGTACTCGCTCTCGGCTGCGTATCGGCTCCATCCGGCGAGCCCGATCTCGGCGTCACGGTACCGACCGAATGGACGGCCACAGCGGCCACTCCGACCGGCCAGGACTCGACGACCGACGCCTCTCCCTGGTGGACCCGCTTCGGCGACACCCACCTCGACTCACTGGTCGACCAGGCTCTGGAGCGCAACCGGGATCTGTCGGCCGCGGCCGCGCGGGTCGACGCGGCGGCGGCCCAGGCCCGCATCGCCGGGGCGGACCTCTACCCTCGGATCGGTGCCGGGGTCAACGCCACCCGCGGCAAGAACAACTTCATCGGCCTACCGATCCCCGGACGGGATGAGGATGTCCTGAGCGTCACTTCGCAGAGTTTCGGCACCAGCCTGAATCTCTCCTGGGAAGTGGATCTCTGGGGCAGGTTGCGAGCCCAGAAGAGTGCCGCTGCTTCGCAGGCGGCTGCCTCGCAGGCGGAGTTCGCCGGGGCACGACTGTCGCTGGCAGGCCAGACGGCCAAGAGCTGGTTCGCTGTGGTGGAGGCGCATGAGCAGACCGAATTGGCCGAGTCCACCCTGGAGAGCCGGCGGACCAGCCGGCAACGCATCGAGCGCCGGTATCTTCTGGGGACCCGGCCCGCGCTGGAGCTGCGCTTCGCCCTGACCCAGGAAGCGGCGGCCGAGGCGTCGCTCGCCTTCCGGCGGCAACAACTCGATCTCGCCCTCAGACAGCTGGATCTACTGCTCTCCCGCTACCCGGATGGCGAGATGGACTTCGCCATCACCGAGAGCACGATGCCCGATCCTCCACCGCTGCTGCCGGCCGGCCTGCCGGCCGATCTGGTCTCCCGTCGCCCCGACCTGCTGGCTGCCGACTACCGGCTGGAGGCCGCCGGTTTCGATGTCAAGAGGGCCCGCGCCAGTCTCTATCCGCAGCTCACACTCACCGGTTCCGTCGGTACTCTCAGCGCCGAAATCGACGACCTGCTCGACGACGATCTGTCGGTCTGGAGTCTGGCTGGCGGCCTGCTGCAACCCATCTTTCAGGGGGGCCGCCTGCGCGGCGGGGTGGAGCTGTCGGAAGCGCGCTACAGGGAGGTGGCGGAGGGCTACGTGCAGCAGGTCCTGCGCGCGTTCGGTGAGGTCGAGGTGGCCCTGGCGGCCGATCGCTTTCTACTCGAACGTGAGACCGCGCTGGCGGCAGCGGCGCACCAATCCATCGCCTCGGAGAGGCTCGCTCAGGACCGCTACGACGCAGGTCTGCAGGACTACCTCTCCTATCTCGAGGCCCAGCGCAACTCCTTCCAGGCCCAGAGCGAGCTGATCACCGCCCGGCGACAGCGTCTGGACGCCCGCATCGATCTCTACCTGGCGTTAGGGGGTGACTTTCTGAACACCACCCAGACCGTGGCTTCCCGATAGCCGAAAGAGCACATCATGACCAAGACGGCAAAGATCATTCTGCCCCTCATCGTCCTCCTGGTCGGCGTGGCGGTGGCTGTGGCCATCGTCAAGGCCCGACCGACGGTGGATCGACAGGACACCGCCGCCCTACCCCCTCTGATCCGCATCATCGAGGCTCGGCCCACGGATCTGACGCTCACGGTCCACTCCCAGGGAACCGTGCGCCCGGTGGTGGAATCGACCATGGTCGCCCAGGTCGCCGGCCGCATCAGCTGGGTGGCTCCTTCGTTCGCCGAAGGCGGATTCTTCAGCCAGGGTGAGAAGCTGCTGCAGATCGACAGTCGCGACTACCGTCTGGCGGTCTCCCAGGCCGAGGCGCAGGTGGCCCAGGCTACGGTGCGTCTGCAATTGGAGGAGGCTGAAGCGGAGCTGGCCCGGGAGGAGTGGCAGGATCTGGGATCCGGCGAAGCCAATCCCCTGGCCCTGAGGGAGCCGCAGCTAGCGGAAGCCCGAGCCTCCGTGCAGGCCGCCGCGGCGGCGCTCGAGAAGGCCCAGCTCGATCTCGAGCGCACGGTCCTGCGGGCCCAGTTCGATGGTCGCATCCGCACCAAGCTGGTCGATCTGGGACAGTTCATCAACCGCGGAACTCCGGTGGCCAACGTCTTCGCCACGGCGGCGGCCGAGATTCGGCTGCCGGTGCGCAAAGACGACCTGGCCTTTGTCGGGCTCGGTCCGAGCCTGCAGCTGGACCGTGCCTCCACCAGCGGACCGGAGGTGGTGCTGCGAGCGAGGATCGGGCGACAGGACTACTCCTGGCAGGCGCGGATCGTCAGGACAGGCAGCGAGCTGGATCCCGCCACCCGCATGCTGCCGCTCTTCGCCCGCGTCGAGGACCCCCTCCGCAGGCGGAGCGATACGCAGGGTGAGGCCTTGCCGATGGGACTCTTCGTGCAGGCCGAGATCGGCGGTATCGAGCTCCAGAATGTCTTCCTGTTGCCCCGCTCCGCCGTCCGGGACGGATCGCAGGTACTGGTGGTCGATCAGGAGAACCGGCTGTATTTTCGCGACGTAGAGATCGTCAGGGCCGAGCGGGACCTGGCGCTGATCGGCTCGGGCCTGGAAGCCGGGGATCGGGTTTCGGTCTCCCAGATCGAGACCGTGGTCGACGGCATGCGGGTCCGCACCCAGCTCCAGGATCAGCTCATCGACACCGATTCTTCCACCGAGGCCGAACTGTGAAGAAGATCATCGCCTGGTTCGCCGCCAACGGCGTCACCGCCAATCTTCTGATGTGGGTCATCGTGGCCGGCGGTATCGCCACCCTGTTCAACATCAAACAAGAGGTCTTTCCGGAGTTTGCGGCCGGCATCGTCTCCGTCCGGGTCCCCTACCCGGGTGCCGCTCCCGAGGAGGTGGAAGAGGGGGTGGTGATTCGCATCGAGGAGAAGATCCAGGACCTCGATGGCATCAAGAAGATCAACTCCACAGCCGCCGAAAACATGGCGACGGTCCTGGTGGAGGCGATGGAAGGCGCCAACGTCCAGAAGCTGGCCAACGAGGTCAAGTCGCGGGTGGATTCCATCGACACCTTTCCGGACGAGGCCGAAAAGCCGGTGGTCGAGGAGGCGGTGATCCGCAATCAGGTCCTGGAGGTGGCCATCTCGGGCAATGCCGACGAACGGACGCTCAAGCGGTTGGGTGAGCGGGTCCGCGATGATCTCTCGGCGCTGCCCGAGATCACCCAGGTGGAGCTGGTTTCGGTCCGGCCCTACGAAGTCTCCATCGAAGTCTCCGAGGAGGCTCTACGACGCTGGGGTCTGACCTTCAATCAGGTGGCGATGGCGGTCCGTCGGACCTCGCTGGATCTGCCCGGTGGCAAGGTCTCCACCCGAGGCGGCGAGATCCTGCTGCGCACCAAGGGGCAGGCCTATGTGGGTCGAGAGTTCGAACGTCTGCCGCTGCTGACCCTGCCAGACGGCACCCGACTCGAGATCGGCGATGTAGCCACGGTCGTCGACGGCTTCGCCGACACCGATCTCTGGTCCCGCTTCGATGGCCAGCCCGCCGTGCTGGTCCAGGTCTTTCGGGTCGGCCAGCAGGGCGCCCTGGAGATCGCCGAGGTGGTGCAGAGCTATCTGAGAGGACCCGCCCCGAGATGCCCGACGGCATCGCTCTGACCGTCTGGCAGGATCGGACGAAGATTCTGCAGAGTCGCCTCGATCTGCTGCTCAAGAATGGCTTCGCCGGGTTCGTCCTGGTGGTCATCGTCCTGTCGCTGTTTCTCAAGCTGCGTCTCGCCGGCTGGGTCTCCCTGGGCATCCCCATCTCGTTTCTCGGCGCCATCGCCCTGATGCCGACCCTGGACGTCTCGGTCAATCTGATCTCGCTCTTCGCCTTCATCGTCGTGCTGGGTATCGTCGTCGACGACGCGATCATCGTGGGAGAGAACATCTACACCCACTTCCAGAGCGGCAAGGAGAAGCTGGAGGCAGCGGTGGATGGCACCGCCGAGGTGATCACGCCGGTCACCTTCGCGGTTCTCACCGGCATCGCCGCCTTCACACCGCTGCTCGCTGTCCCCGGCAACATCGGCAAGATCATGCGGGTCATCCCGCTGATCGTGATTCCGACGCTCTTCTTCTCGCTCGTCGAGTCCCTGCTGATCCTGCCCAATCACCTGTCCCATCTGCGACACGACGGGCCGGCTGAATCCAAACGGGGGGTGGCGCGAATCTGGGGCCGCTTCCAGAGCAAGATCTCACAGGGGCTGACCTTCGTCATCGATCGCTCGTACCGACCGACCCTCGAGCTGGCCGTTCGCTGGCGCTATCTCACTGTCGCCACCATGGTCTCCGTGCTTCTGGTGACCTTCGGTCTGGTGGCCGGCGGGTGGCTCAAGTTCAATTTCATGCCCAAGGTGGAAGCCGACAACGCCACCTCATTCCTCACCCTGCCCCAGGGCACGCCAGCCGAGCGCACGGCCGAAGCCCTGGCACAGATGGAGGCCGCGGCGCTGGAGCTCGAAGAGGAGCTCGCCGAGGAGTTCGGCGGCCAGCCGGTTCGGCACGTCATGACCACCATCGGAGCGCAACCCTTCCGCACCGCCGCCGGCCCCGCCGCCATGAACGTCGGGGCCGACTCGTCGGCCTCCAACATCGGCGAGGTCAATCTCGAGCTGGCGCCGGCCGAGGAGCGGGCGATCGACAGTACTGAGATCGCCAGACGCTGGCGCGACAAGGTGGGCTCCATCCCGGACGCGGTCGAGCTCACCTTCTCGTCCTCACTGTTCTCCAGCGGCGAGGCCATCAACTTCGAGATCTCCGGTCCGGACGTGGATCGTCTGAGCGAGTTTGCCAGACGGCTACGCGAGCAGCTGGCCACCTATCCGGGCACCCAAGACATCTCCGACAGCTTCCGAGCGGGCAAACGGGAGATGCGGCTGACCATCAAGCCCGAGGCCGAAGCGGCAGGACTGACCCAGGTCGATCTGGCGCGACAGGTACGACAGGCCTTCTACGGTGAAGAGGCGCAGCGGATCCAACGCGGCCGAGACGAGGTCAAGGTGATGGTTCGCTATCCCGAGGCCCAGCGGCGGTCACTGGGTGACCTGGAAGACTTGCGTCTGCGCACCCCGGCCGGTGGCGAGATTCCCTTCTCCAGCGCCGCCGCCTTCGAGTACAGCCGCGGACCGGCCAGCATCAAGCGGACCGATCGCAATCGGGTGGTCAACGTGACCGCCGACGTCGATGATCAGACCGCCAATTCGAACGAGATCCTCGCCGATCTCGAGAGCACCGTGCTGCCCGAGCTGCTGGCGGAGTACCCCGAGATTCGCTACACCCTGGCGGGCGAGCAGGAGGAGCAGCGGGAGACCATGAGCGGTCTGATCAAGGGTTTCGGCCTGGCACTGCTGGCCATCTACGCCCTGTTGGCCATACCGTTCAAGTCCTATCTGCAACCGCTGATCATCATGAGCGCCATACCGTTCGGCCTGATCGGCGCCATCTGGGGACACTTCGTCATGGGTATGGATCTGGCCATCCTCTCCATGTTCGGCATTGTGGCTCTTACCGGCGTGGTGGTGAACGACAGTCTGGTGATGGTCGACTTCATCAACCGAGATTTCCGCCAGGGAGTCCCCCTGTACCAGTCGATCCGGCGAGCGGGGGCTTCCCGGTTCCGCCCCATTCTGTTGACTTCGCTCACCACCTTCGCCGGGCTGACGCCCCTCCTCCTCGAGAAGAGCCTGCAGGCCCGGTTTCTGATTCCGATGGCCATCTCGCTGGCCTTCGGAGTCCTCTTCGCCACCTTCATCACGCTGATCCTGGTGCCCTCGCTGTACGCCATCCTGGAGGATTTTCGCCGGGCGCTGGGCAGGCTGCTGGGAGGTCGACCCGAGGAGACCGAAGCTCCGGTACCGCTGCCCGACTCGCAGCCCGGCCCGGTAGGCTCCTGAGACAAGGGAACCGATCACTGGCGTCGTTCGAATCTCCTGATAAGCTCCCGCGCCTGGAATCGAACCACAGTCGAGGAACCACCAAGGAGTCAGCCATGCGAGCCCTTCACTTACACAACGGTTTGAAATCGCTTCAGCGAGCTTCGGAGCTCGCGCTTTGCTTGTGCCTGCTGGTCCTTCTGGCCAGCGGTGCGGTATGGGCGCAGCCACCGGCGGATCTGGAGCTCGCCCCGGTCACTTCGGGTCTGGCCTCACCGGTGGCGGTACGCCATGCCGGGGACGGTTCCGGCCGGCTCTTCATTGTCGAGCGCGGCGGCGACATCGAGATCTACGATGGCACCCAGCTCCTCAATACGCCCTTCCTGGACGACAACGACCTGCCGAACTCCTTCGTCTTCGGTGGCGAGCAGGGTCTCCTGGGCCTGGCCTTCCATCCCGACTACACCAACAACGGTTACTTCTTCGTCAATTACACCGAGTCGGCGAGCCCTCCGGGTGATTGCCCCCAGGGAGCCGACTGCTTCTGGAATACCGTCATCGCCCGCTATACGGTCTCTGCCGGCAATCCCAATCTGGCCGACCCGAACAGCGAAGTGCGGATCCTGGTGATCAACCAGGATTACGGCAATCACAACGGCGGTGACATTCATTTCGGCCCCGACGGCTATCTCTACATCGGCATGGGCGACGGCGGCTCGGGCGGCGATCCCGAGAACCGGGCGCAGAGCATGGACACGCTGCTCGGCAAGATGTTGCGCATCGATGTGGACGGCGGCGGCTTCGCCCCCGACTGCGGTCGCCTGCAGAACTACACCGTGCCGGAAGACAACTTCTTCCGCGACGGACCCGGCGGCGACTGCGATGCCATCTGGTCGCTGGGACTGCGCAACCCCTGGCGGTGGAGCTTCGACCGGCTGACCGGCGACATGTTCATCGGCGACGTGGGCCAGAACACCTGGGAAGAGGTGAGCTACGAGCCCTGGCCCAGCCCGGGTGGCATGAACTGGGGCTGGCGCTGCTACGAGGGCAACAACCCCTTCGACACCAACGGTTGTGGGCCGGTCAATCAGTACGACTTTCCCATCCTCGAGTACGACCAGAGGCTGCCGGGGCGCCAGGCGGTTACCGGCGGATTTCGCTATCGTGGGTTCCGCATACCCGGTCTCCAGGGTGTCTACATCTACGCCGATTACGCCTCGGGCGAGATCTGGTTCGCCACTCCGGGCGCCGGTAGCAGCTGGACCAACGACCTCTGGCAGGATACTACCCAGGTCATCTCCTCGTTCGGCGAGGATGAACAGGGCGAGGTGTATCTGGTCAATCTGAACGGCTCCATCTACCGCTTCGAGAGTGCCAGCTCGGTCTTCGGCGACGACTTCGAGTTCGGCGATCCGCCGCTGTGGTCAGTTGTAGTACCCTGACCACGACATGTTCGAAGAGACTCCGACAGCACCAACCGACCCGATTTTCGGTCTGACCGCGGCCTTTCGCGCCGACTCCAATCCCCACAAGATCAATCTGGGGGCGGGGGTCTTTCGCGACGAGCACGGTCAGACGCCGATCCTCTCGGCCGTCAAAGAGGCCGAGAAGGTACTCCTGGCCCAGGAGAGCAGCAAGACCTATCTGCCGATCGAGGGCAACCAGCAGTACGCCGGACACGTCCGGCGACTGATGTTCGGCTCCGAGCATTCCCTGGTCGAGGACCCGAGACTGTTCACCGTCCAGACTCCCGGCGGCACCGGGGCCCTGCGATTGGCCTGCGACTTCCTCAGCCATGACAAACCCGAGGCCACGGTCTGGGTCCCCGATCCCACCTGGATCAACCACACCCAGATCGCCAGGGCCGCCGGTCTGACCGTCCGCAAGTACCCGTACCTCGACGAGACGCGGCGCAGCCTGAGCTTCGCGCAGCTCCAGGAGACCCTCGGGCAGGCGGCCTCCGGAGACGTTGTAGTGCTGCATGGATGCTGCCACAACCCCAGCGGCATCGACCCTTCAGCCGAGCAATGGCGGCAGTTGGCGGCGCTTCTCGACGAGCGCGGTCTCCTGCCGCTGGTCGACTTCGCCTACCTGGGATTCGGACAGGGTCTGGAGGGCGACCGGGCGGGCGTCCTGGCGCTGGCCGAGCGCCTCAGTGCGCTGATGATCTGTACCAGCTTCTCGAAGAATTTCGCGCTCTACAACGAGCGGGTCGGCGCGCTGACCGTGATGGCACCCACGGCCGAGGCCGCCGCCGCTGTCCTGAGTCAGGTCAAGCATGCAGCCCGGGTGTCCTTCTCCAACCCGCCAGCCCACGGGGCCGCCATCATCACCGCGATCCTGGAGAGCCCCGAGCTCAGCGAGCGCTGGCAGGAGGAGCTGGAAGCCATGCGTCTGCGGATCGTCGAGATGCGGCGGCTCTTTGCCGAGGGTCTGGACAGACGCGGAGTGGCCCTGGCAGCCGATGGCAACGAGTTTCTCAACCGCCAGCACGGCATGTTCTCGTTTCTTGGCTTGAGTCCGCAGCAGGTCGAGCGGTTGCGCGAGGAATTCTCCATCTATCTGGTGGGCTCGAGCCGGGTCAACTTCGCCAGCATGACCTCTGCCAGCATGGATGATCTCTGCGACGCGGTGGCCAAGGTGGTGTAGATGTCCCTCCCCAGCCAGCGGTCTCGATTCGAGATTCCCGCCGATATCACGTATCTCAACTGCGCCTACATGGGGCCGCTATCGGACCGGGTGCTGGCTGCCGGGGTGGAGGGTCTGGGACGCAAGTGCCGCCCCTGGGAGATCGTGCCCGACGATTTCTTCACCGAGATCGAACGCGCCCGCGAGCTCTTCGCCCGGGTCGTCGGGGGCGACAGCGAGGGCGTCGCCATGCTGCCCTCGGTCAGCTACGGCATGGCCTGCGCGGCACGCAATCTGTCGGTCGACCGGGGCTCGGAGATCGTCGTGCTGGAGGAACAGTTCCCCTCCAACATCTATATCTGGAGGGATCTGGCCCGGCGCAGCGACGCCGCCCTCATCACCGTGCCGCGACCCGACGACGGCAACTGGACGCGGCGGGTTCTCGACGCCCTGAGCGACCGCACGGCCCTGGCCGCCGTGCCCCACTGCCATTGGACCGACGGCACCGTCCTCGATCTCACCCTGCTCGGCGACGAGCTGCGAAAGCGAGGTGCGGCGCTGGTGATCGACGGCTGCCAGTCGGTGGGCGCCCTACCCCTCGACGTCCGAGCAGTGCAACCCGACTTCCTTGTCACCGCCTCGTACAAGTGGCTCCTGGGCCCCTACAGCCATGGATTCCTCTGGGTGGCACCGCAGTGGCGCCAAGGCGAGCCGCTGGAGCAGAACTGGATCGCCCGCGCCAACGCCAGGGATTTCGCCGCCCTGGTCCGCTACACCGACCAGTACGCTCCTGGAGCGCGTCGCTTCGACGTCGGCGAGGTCAGCAACTTCGGCCTGCTGCCGGCCACCCTGGCGGCCCTCGAGCAGACCCTGGAATGGGGCGTGGACACCATCCACCAGACGCTGCTGCAGCATACGGCGAAGATCGCCGAGCGGGCCGCAGAGCTGGGACTCGGGGTCGCACCCCCCATGAATCGCAGCGGCCATCTCATTGGTCTGCGTCTCGGAGGACGCGATCCCAAGGCCCTGGCGGCCGCCCTGGCCGAGGCCAGGGTCTTCGTCAGCGTCCGCGGCGACTCGGTCCGGGTGGCGCCCCACGTCTACAACGATGCCGACGATATCGAGAGGTTTCTCGAGGTCCTGGCTGCCGCTCTGGCCACAGGACCAGAACCGCAACCGACCGTCGCTGTCTGATCCCATAGGCACCCATTCAAGGGGGGGGAATTCATGTCCGAGTCGAGAATCTCGCAGTCCACCGCCCTGGCGGTCCTGGTCCTGGGTCTGGCCGGCGCACCGGTCGACCTCGCCGCCGAGTCGACCGTGGCCCAGCAAGAGGCCCTGGCTGCGGCCAGGAGCTGGCGTCTGGCCCACGGCGCCCAGATCCTGAGCTCGTACGCGGATTTGCTGGCCATCCCCAACGTGGCCACGGATCTGGTCAATATCCAGCGCAATGCCGAGTATCTGCGCGGGCAGCTCGAGCAGCGAGGGGTCGAGGCTCGACTGTGGCAGCTTCCCGAGACTCCGCCCATCGTCTACGGACATCTCGATGTGGGCGCTCCCCGAACTCTGGGGATCTATGTGCACTACGACGGCCAACCGGTCGATGAGGCCCAATGGAGCTCACCGCCGTGGGAGCCGACCCTCTACACCGGGGCCATCGAGAATGGCGGCCAACCCCGCGCTCTCCCCAGGTCAGACGAAGCCATCGATCCGGAGTGGCGTCTCTACGGACGCTCCACCGGCGACGACAAAGCACCCTTTCCGAGCCTCTTCGCGGCGCTCGACGCCATGGCGGAGAGTGCCATCGCGCCAACCTCCAATCTGGTATTCGTCTTCGAGGGTGAAGAGGAAGCGGGCTCGGATCATCTGGGCGAGTACTTCCGCCGCCACCGGACCGAGCTCGAAGTCGATCTCTGGTTGATCTGCGACGGGCCGGTGCACCAGAGCCGTCGACCGCAGCTGGTCTTCGGGGTTCGTGGCTACACCGGTCTCGACATCACCGTCTATGGCGCCAGTCGCTACCTCCACAGCGGCCACTACGGCAATTGGTCACCCAACCCGGCTTGGCGACTGGCCCAGCTACTGGCCAGTATGAGGACCGACGACGGCGAGGTCTTGATCGCCGGCTTCAACGACAGCACCGCCCCGGTCTCGGAGAGTGAGCGTCGGGCGATGGCGGAGCTGCCCGACTATGACGAGCAGCTCCGTCGAGAGCTGGGTCTGGCGGCCAGCGAGGCGGATAACGCTCCCCTGGTCGAGCGACTGCTGATGCCCAGCCTCAACATCCGCGGTATGCAGAGCGCCGCGGTGGGGGATGCCGCCCGCAATATCATCCCCACCGAAGCCACCGCCACCATCGATATTCGTCTGGCCAAGGGCAACGATCCAGAAGAGATGCTCGATCTGGTCGAAGCCCACATCGAGGCCGAGGGTTTCCATATCGTCCGCGACGACCCCGATGCAGAGACCCGCCTGCAACACGAGAAGATCGCCAAGGTCGTTCGACGCAGCGGCTACCGGGCCGCCCGCACTTCGATGGATCTGCCGGTGGTCGCCGAAGTCGTCGACGCGGCCAACCTGGCGTCCGACCAGTCCCTGATCCTGCTCCCGACTCTCGGCGGCTCGTTGCCGCTGTACCTGTTCACCGACATCCTGCAGGCACCGGTGGTCATCACGCCGATCGCCAACCACGACAACAATCAGCACGCACCCAACGAGAATCTGCGACTGGCCAATCTCTGGTACGGGATCGACCTGATGACCACCCTGCTCACCATGCCGGGTGGACCCGAGGTCGACCCCGAGTTGCTGAAGGTCGCCACCTGGATGACCGGTGACTTCTCCAGCCGCGCCCAGGCCGAGGCCAATCCCGACCATTACTACGACATTCGTCTGTTCATGCAGCCGATCTGGACCCATCGCGCTGACGGGCCCTGGCTCTATGTCGAGCAGGCGGCCGCCAGCAGCCTCGATCGACCCTACCGACAGCGCGTCTACCGACTTCACCGACTCGATGAGCAGACGGTGGCCAGCGAGGTGTTCACGCTGCCCGGCGACCCGCTGGACCATGCCGGAGCCTGGCAGATGCACACCCCCCTGGCGGCGCTGTCGCCGGAGGATCTGGTGCCGCGGGAAGGCTGTGACATCCACCTCCGTCGGATCAACGCCGACACCTATGCCGGCAGTACCCAGGACAAGGCTTGCGGCAGCTCGTTGCGAGGCGCCTCCTACGCCACCTCCGATGTGGTCCTGACTCCGGGCCAGCTGTTGAGCTGGGATCGCGGCTTCGACTCTGGAGACCAGCAGGTCTGGGGTGCCGAGGCCGGTCCCTACGCCTTTGTCAAGGAGGTACGGTAGCTCGCGGTCGGTCACGCCTGACCATGCTCATAAGGCTGGCATCGAAAGTACAGTAGGCTGCAACACAAGAAGCAGAGGGTGCCGGGGCTTCACCGCCCCGCACGAGAGTCCATTCGAGGGAGGGGTTCGACCATGTCCTGGAGAGTCGTTCTGCCGATCGTCGCCGTGGCCGTGATCGCCGCTGGTCCCGCCGCGGCCGATGTCTGTGTCGAGTGCCATCTGGAGGTCACACCCAACATCGTCAACGACTGGCACCTGAGTCGTCATCAGGAGGCGGAGGTCACCTGCGATGTCTGTCACGGCACTGGTCACCAGACCGCGGAGGACGCGGCAGCGGCGACGCTGCCCACCATCGATACCTGCAACGAGTGCCATACCGATCAGGTGGAGCAGTTCTCGCGCGGCAAGCACGCCCTGGCCTGGGCAGCCATGGAGGCGATGCCCACCACCCACGCCCTGCCACTGTCCCTCACCCAGGGCATGAAGGGTTGCGGCGGCTGCCACAAACTGGGAATCAAATCGCCCGAGGCGCTGCAGCAGCTCAAGGAGCAGGGCTCCGGCTACGGCCACGCTTCGTGCGACGCCTGCCATACCCGGCACACCTTCTCGATGGAGGAAGCTCGCCAGCCCCAGGCCTGTCAGACCTGTCACATGGGCTTCGATCATCCCCAGTGGGAGATGTACTCCTCGTCCAAGCACGGCGTGCGCTATCTCCTGAAACAGAACGGCGTCCTACCCGAGAGCGCCGCGGCTCCGACGTGTCAGACCTGTCACATGCCCGACGGGGATCACGAGGTGCGCACCGCCTGGGGATTCCTCGCCGTTCGCCTGCCATTGCCCGAGGACGAGCAGTGGAAGGCCGACCAGACCACCATTCTGCAAGCCCTGGGGGTCCTGGACCCGGAGGGCAACCCGACGGCCCGGCTCGAGCTCGTCAAAGCGGCCCAGGTCGCCAGGCTGACACAGGAGGAGTTCGACGCCGAGCGCAACAAGATGCTGGATGTCTGCAGCCAGTGCCACTCCGAGAGCTTCGCCCTGGCCGAGATGGAAAAGGGCGACGATCTGCTCCGTGAGGCCGACCATCTGCTGGCCGAAGCCATTCGCGAGATCGCCGGGCTCTACGCCGACGGCATCCTCGATAAGCCCGGAACGTATGCCTATGCCTTCCCCGATCTATTGACCTTCCACGACGCCCCCACACCGGTGGAACAGCGGCTCTTCGAGATGCATTTGAAACATCGCATGCGTGCATTTCAAGGGGCGTTTCACGCCAATCCGGACTATGCTCTCTGGTATGGATGGAGCGAGATGGTGCGCGATCTGGCGGATATCCGGCAGATGGCGGCCGAGATGCGGGCCAGGCACGAAGGCTGATCTCCGCGCCGGGTTAGAGGTGCGAGCATGACCTCGGTACCCACCTTCGATGTGGTGGTGATCGGTGGTGGGATCGTCGGGGTGGCGACGGCCCGAGCGCTGGCCCTGGGCGGTGGGCGCCGGGTCCTGGTCATGGAGGCCGAGCCACGACTTGCCCAGCACCAGACAGGACGTAACAGCGGCGTCATCCACGCCGGCCTCTACTATCGACCGGGCTCTGAAAAGGCACGTCTGTGCGCCGCCGGCCGACAGGCTCTGTACGATTACTGCCAGTCCCGGGAGATACCCTTCAGACAGTGCGGCAAGCTGGTGGTGGCAACGGAGCAAGCGCAGATTCCGGCTCTCAACGAGCTCGAGAGGCGCGCCCATGCCAATGGTCTGGAGGGTGTTCAACGTCTCGAGGCCGCCGGAATTCGCCAGCGAGAACCGGCCGTCGGGGGTGTCGCCGGGCTGTGGATCCCACAGACCGGAATCGTCGACTTCGCCGCCGTGACCTCGGCCATGGCCACCGATCTCGAGAAGCACCAGGGAGAGATCCGAGTGGACTCCCGCGTCCAAGCCATCGCCACCGATGGCACGGGGGTGCGGATCGAAACGGAGACCTTCGAGGTCCGAGGTCGACTGCTGATCAACTGTGCCGGTTTGCAGTGCGACCGGGTCGCCCGACTGGCGGGTATCGATCCCCAGATCCGGCTGATTCCGTTTCGCGGTGAGTACTACGCAGCCACCGGTGAGGCCACCGAGCTCGTCCGGGGGCTCATCTATCCGGTGCCGGATCCACGATTCCCCTTTCTGGGGGTGCACTGGACCCGCACAGTGGACAACCGGGTCCTGGCCGGGCCCAATGCCGTACCGGCGTTCAAGCGGGAAGGCTATCTGCGCTCCGACATCTCCCTGCGAGATATCGGCGACACCCTCTCCTTTGCCGGTTTCTGGCGGCTAGCCGGGAGCTTCTGGCGTACTGGGCTGGCCGAGACCCGACGGTCTCTCAACAAGCGAGCCTTCGTCAAAGAGGCTCGCCGCCTGGTGGCCGAGATTTCGGGCGATGATCTGCGTCCGGCGCCCAGCGGCGTGCGGGCCCAGGCCGTCGACCGATCGGGGAAGCTCCTCGACGACTTCTTCATCCTGCAGAGAGAGCGCATGATCCACGTTCTCAACGCCCCCTCCCCGGCCGCCACCGCCTCGCTGGCCATCGGCGACCACATCGCCTCGCTGGCGGCAGCAGCGCTCTGATGGGCGACCCTCAACCGGCCGGTGATGGCTGGGGACCGTCCTCCAGGTGCAGCCTGAGCCAGGCCCTCGCCTTGATCCAATCGCGGCGGATGGTGCGTTCGCTACGGTTGAGCGCCTTGGCGATCTCACTCTGGGTCATGCCTCCGAAGAATTGACACTCGATCACCTGATGCAGCCTGGCGTCGGCACCCTTGAGCTGGCCCAGGGCTTCGTCGATGGCCAGCAGGGTCGCTGCCTCCTGAGCCAGAGGGTCTTCCGGGACTTCGGTGGGCAGGGTCTCCACGACGGCTCCCCCACCCCGCTTCTGGCGCTGACTGCTTCTCGCCGCGTCCACCAGGATCTGTCGCATCGCCCTGGCCGCTACCGCCATGAAGTGTTCCCGATCGACGAATCGACTCTGACTCCCCGGTATCAGCTTGAGGTACGCCTCGTGGACCAGGGCGGTGGTGCTGATGGTCTCGCCGGCCCGGTACCGCTTGCGGCGCTGCCCGTGGGCCAGACGTCGCAGTTCGGCGTAGACCACATCGAACACCTCATTGAGCGCTCCTTCGTCGCCCTCGCCCGCCCGACTGAGAAGCTCGGTGATGGGCGGGTCTTCCGAGAATCGTTCCATGGTGGTCGAGATCAGGGGTCGTGGTGCTCGTAGGCCCCCACGTCAGGAAGCGCGTCGCGGGGTGTGCCTAGGATATCGTGAGTCGGTGCCCCCACCGGGTCGCCGTCATCGATGGCGGGTGAGCCGGGAGCCAGCGACAGGTCGAGAGCCAGCCAGTCGCTGAAGTAGTCGTCGATCTCCGCCGGCAGAATCTCGTGGTTGGTGTCATCCCCGGACAGATTGCGGCTGGTGATGTTGTTGCGGATGACATTGCCGGTCCCCTCGATACTGATCCAGGTGCGGCTGGGCCAGGACTCGGAACCGGCCGGAAGACCGGGAAAATTCGAGCCGCCCACGACCGTGTTGTTGACCACCACCGAGTCGTTGGTGTCGTACCAGGTAATGCCGTGCCAGTGGTCCGCCTTGCAGACATTGTTAATGATCCGCAGCCGGACCTTGGGGCCGTCCTCGAACCCGCTGAGGCACTGGGTAGGTCCGAAGGTGCCCGGCGTCTGTTCGGCCGGGTACCGATTCACGAAGATGTTGCCGGTGATCTCCACGTCGGACGAAAGATCGGGGTTGGCGCCCATATGACTCTGGAAGAAGTCGTCGTGATGCCCGTCTCCTAAGGCTACCGAGTCGTAGATCCGATTGCCGATGAAGCGGTTGAAGTGACCGCCGGTAGCGATGCCGTCACGGGAGAAGAACTCCACGCGATTGCCGATCAGATCGATGTGACTGCCCCCCGCCACAAAACCCATGGCCACCCGCGTCATCTCGTTGCAGCGGGCGACTACCGGACCGCTGTCGGAATAGAGCCTCATGCCGTCAGACACCCTGTCGATCCAGTCCTGGATCGTGGCCAGCTCGCCGGAGGAGAAGCGGCTGTTCAGAATCTGGATCCGCCCGGCCGGGCCATGGGAGCCGTGGTCCTCCAGCCGCAGCATGGTACCGCCGCCGTCGTGAAGAAAATCCAGGCTTTCCAGGCGCCAGTAGCCGCTGCCGCGAAAATGGACCGATCGCAGCCGTGCCTGGCCTGGCACTTCGGATCGCAGAGTCACCCAGGCCGAGTTGTAGCAACCGGTGATCTGGAGATCTGCGTCGTGACCCGTCGCCCCACGCAGGACGATGGCGTCACCGCCCTGAATCGGGGCCCCGGGGTTGCGCGGACTGCCGTGTTGATCGGTGCAGTCGACCTGGTTGTCGATGACCGCCTGGACGGAAGCCCAGGGATTCTGCGAGCTGCCGTCCCCGGTCTGATCGTCACCGTTCTGTGGATCGACGAAGAACTCCGAACCGGTGAAGAGATAGCCGGCTGGGCAGGGGCCGACGGCCGGGCTGCCACCGACGAAGGAGCTCCAGCCCCAGAGATCCCCCGAGCCGAAGCCGTCCTCGAAGACCAGATCCGCTGTTTGAGCGAAAACCGCCCCGCCACCTGCCGCCGAGGCGATGACCAATGCCACCAGGAGTTGCCGTCTGAGTCCCTGCCCCACGATCTCTCCAGACTAGGGCCGATAGCGACAATTCTCGGTGGATTCGGTCACAGCGCCAGGGCGTTGGCTGTGGGCCGCCTAACGACGACGATCGATGAGACGGTAGACCGCCGGAATGATCAGCAGCGTCAGCATCGTCGAGGTCAGCAGGCCGCCCACCACCGTCAAGGCCATGGGGCGCCGGAGCTCGCTCCCCTCACCGAGACCGATGGCCATGGGTAGCAGTCCCAGCACGGTCGTGGCGGTGGTCATCAGGATCGGTCGCAGACGGACCTCACCGGCCCGCTGCAGAGCCTCGAGCTTGCTGCTCCCCCGCCGGCGCAGCTGATTGGTGTAGTCCACCAGGATGATGGCATTGTTGACCACGATGCCGGCCAACAGAATGCCACCGATCAAAACCACAATGGAGATGGCGGTCGACGACAGATAGAGGGTGCCCAACAGACCGATGAGAGCAAAGGGGATGCTGAAGAGAATGACCAGGGGGTGCAACAGCGATTCGAACTGCGAGGCCATGACCAGATAGACCATGAAGATGGCCAGCAGGATGGCCAGACGCATGCTGGCGAAAGAGGTCTCCATCTCCTGGCGCTGACCACCGATCCGCCAGTCGTAGCCGGTTGGCAGACTCATCGCTTCGAGCTCTGCCACAATCCGCTCGGCAACCGTGCCCAGATCGCTGCCTTTCAGATTGGCCGTCACCACCGCTACCCGCTCGCTCTCCGAGCGGCGGATCTCGGCCGGGCCCTCCACCTCCTCGACGGAGGCCACAGCGCTCAAGGGAATGGCGGTCTTGCCCTGCTGGTGGACGGTCAGATTCCGCAGATCCTGGGCGCTGCTGCGGAACTCCTCATCGGAGCGCAGGCGGATATCGATCTTGCGGTCCTCGCGCTGGATATCGGAGGCGATGGTGCCCTGCACCTTGGAGCGGACAATACCCGCCACCTCGGCCAGGCTGAGGCCATAACTGGCCAATCGATCGCGATCGAAGCGGATCTGCAGCTCGGGGTTGCCACCCTCGGTCGAGGACTTGATGTCGGCCAGACCCGGTATGGTCCTCATCCTGCGCACCAGCTCATCCCCCAGACGATCCAGCAGAATCAGGTTGTAGCCCCGGATCTCGACCTCGATGGGAGTGCGGAAGCTGAAGTAGGAAGGCCGACCGAACCGGTAGGTCATTCCTTCCTGACGATCCAGGGCTCCGCGCAGAGCCGCCATCAGACCCTCCTCCTTCTGCCGCGAGATCGGTGGCGCCACCATCAGGGTCAGCTGGCCGATGTTCTCCCGCCTTTCACCGGCCGCACCGCCCTGCTCGTTCGAGGCTCCGATGATCGAGTAGACGGTGGTGATGCCGTCGAGGTCCATGTTGTAGGTCTCCAGAGTCGTCATTCGCCGTTGGTTGACATCCAGGTGGGTGCCCGGCGGTAGCTCGGTGTTGACGAAGAATTCGCCCTGGATGAGCTCCGGAATCAGCTCTCGACCGAGTCTGGGTACCAGCGCCAGACTGGCGGCCAACAACAGGAACGCGACTCCCACGGTCAGCCAGGAGTGCCGCAGAACCCAGGCCAGGAGACGTGAGTAGCCTGCGGCCAGCGCCGCATAGCCCGCCTCGAAGAGTCGCAGCGGCCAGGAGAGGATCCAGCCCAGGACTCCACCTATGGCACTCAGCGTGGTCTTGACCAGACGACCCAACCGAACCACGGCATCGAACAGCCGGCCTCCCTCGTACTCCTCCTCCAGCGGCTCTCTGGCGCCGCGCGAGGCCAGCATCGGAATGATCGTCAGGGCCACCAGAAGCGAGACCACCAGCGAGAAGGTCACCGTCATGGCCTGATCGCCGAACAGCTGGCCGGCCACCCCCTCGACGAACACGATGGGTACGAAGACGCAGATGGTGGTCAGAGTGCTGGCGATGACCGCCCGCGCCACGGCACCGGTGCCCACCTGAGCGGCTTCGATCTCGTCCAGCCCCTTGTCCCGTTGTCTCTGGATCGACTCCAGTACCACGATGGCGTTGTCCACCAGCAACCCGATCCCCAGTGTCAGTCCACCGAGCGACATGATGTTCAGGGAAATCCCCGAGAGGAACATGAGGAAGAAGGTCGAGACCACCGAGACGGGTATGGCCAGGCCGATAATCAGGGTGGTCTTCCAGCTGCGCAGGAAGAGAAAGAGCACCAGGATGGCCAGCACACCTCCATAGAGTGCCGTGCGCAGAACCTCGGTCACCGACTGGCGGATGTAGCGGGCCTGATCGGTGACCACGCTCAGCCGCAGGGCCGGATCGAGCTTCTGCAGACGGGAACCGAGCTCGTCGAGACTGGCACGCACCGCGTCCGAGACCTTGACGGTGTTGGTGCCACCCTCCTTGTAGACCGCGATCTCGACACTCTCCTGGCCGTCGATCCGGGTGATCACCTCGCGCTCCTTGTGTCCCTTGAAGACCCGCGCCACGTCCTCGACCCGCACCACCGCGCCGGCCGAGCTGTCAATGACCACCTGGTTCAAATCTTCCGGGCGGAGAAACTCGTTGACCGTCCGGACCAGGAATTCGCTCTGTCCCTCGCGCAGACGCCCGCCCGTCAGATTGACGTTCTCCTGCGCCAGCCGTTCGACCACCGTCTCGACGCCGATGCCGAGATTGGCCAGCTTGCGTTCGTCGATCTCGACCTGGATCTCCTCCTCGAGACCGCCACTGACGACCACCGCCGCTACGCCCTCGATCCGTTCCAGGGCACGCTGGACCTGCTCCTCCGCCAGCAGCCGCAGCCGAATCAGGTCCTCTTCGCCATACAGCCCCAGCCGCAGGATCGGATCGAGCGACGGATCGAAGCGCAGCAGAATCGGCCTTTCCGCTTCCACCGGCAGCTGCAGGACGTCCAGACGCTCGCGCACATCCAGCGCCGCCATATCCATGCTGGTATCCCAGCTGAACTCGAGCGTCACTTCGCTGACATCGGTCCGCGAGCTGGAGACCACCCGCACCACGTTGTTGACCACCCCCACCGCGTTCTCCACCGGGCGGGTGATAAGGCTCTCGACTTCGATGGGAGCCGTTCCTTCGAAGGTGGTCTGCACCGTCAGCGACGGGTAGTTGATGTCGGGCAGCAGATCGGTGGCCAGTTGGCTGAAGGCCACCAATCCGAAGACCACCGCCGCGACCGCGAAGATCGTCACCGAGACCGGACGACGGGTGGAGAAATCGATGAGTTTCACGGTAGGGACGAAACGGTGAGCCTAGCGACCCTCTGCCTGTCCGGCGCCACCGGCGCGCCGCAGACGTTCTTCGATCTGCTCCTCGGTCATACCGCGGGAGCGCATGCGCTCCTTGACCTTCTCCAGCTGCTCGGGGGTCATCTTGGAGAAATCGGGCCGACCATCCTGACCACGGGGAGAGTCACCGACCCCGGCTGGTGGCCCGGCCATCTCGCCTGCCGGCGGGCTCGGTCGCTGCGCCGTCTGCACCCCATCTACCGCCAGCACATTGATGGGAGTTCCCTCGCTGAGACCGTCCTGGCCGACGACGATAATCTGCTCACCCTCCTCGACACCATCCAGGACCTCGACGTGGTCACCCTCCTTGAAGCCGAGACCGACACTACGCCGAGAGGCAGTGCCCGCCGCCGCCACATAGACGGTGTCACCGATGCTCTCCAACGAGAGGGCCGCTTTGGGGATCACCAGGCTGCCCTGACGCGTCTCGGTCTCGACATAGACCCGGGCGAACATGCCAGGGCGCAGCTTCCCACGGGCGTCCACATCGAGAGTCACCCGCACCGTCCCGGTGGCCGCGTCGACGACCGGTCGGATGCGCAACACTTCGGCCGTGAACCGCTCGTCTGGCCAGGCCTCGAAGGTCAGATACGCGCGTTGCCCCAGACGTAGCTTGGGCAGATCCCGCTCCGGTACCTGGATCGGGCACAACAGCGGCTTGAAATCCGAGATCCGAAACAGCTGCGAACCCGGATTGACCTGCTCCGCCAGATCGATATAGCGGGAGATGATCAGCCCCCCGAAGGGTGCCCGGATCTCCGTATAGCCGAGCTGGATGCGATCCGACTCATACTGGGCGCGCGCGGTCTCGGCGCGGGTCTGGGCCTGCTCGAACTCCTCTGGGCTCACCAGCTGGCTGTCCCGCAGAGTCTTGGCCCGTGCCAAGGAGAGCTCGGCTTCCTTCAGGTTGACCTTGGAGATCTCGGCCTGCGAGCGGATCTCGCTATCGTCGAGCCGCGCCAGCAGCTGGCCCGGCTTCACCTCCATCCCCTCTTCGACCAGCAGCTCGATGACCGGGGCGGTCACCCTCGCCACGATGTCCACCTCGTTCTCCGCCTCCAGGGTGCCGTTGGTCTCGATGAACGAGGAGATGGAGCGTCGGACCACCACCGAGACCTCTACCGGCACCGCGGCCGCCGGCGCGCCACCCCCGAAGCCTCCCTGCCCACCGCCGCCCGGTCCACCAGCGGGCCGCTGCGGCTGTCCGCCGGCACCTCCACCTTCTCCGCCACAGCCGGAGATCAGCGGCATCATTATCAACATGGCCCATCGCCAGGCCGCCCGTGGTCTCTTGTTCTTCATCGTCATCACCATCGGCCGGGCGCGATCATACCGCCCTGACCAGCCTGCGAAAGAAGCTTGAAATGTCGTCGATCAGGGAATAGAGGGTCGGGATGATCATCAGCGTCAGAAAGGTGGAGGTCGTCAGACCACCGACGATGACCAGCCCGATGGGTGCCCAGCTGGCGGCTCGGCCCTCGACGGCCCCGAACCACTGCGGAAAGAGGAAGGGCGCCACCATCGGCAGCAGGCCGAGGATGGTGGTCACCGCTGTGATCAGGATGGGGCGCAGCCGGTGTTGCCCACCCTTGATGATGGCTTCGGTCCTGGTGAGACCGGTCTGGCGCAGCAGATTGATGTGGTCGATGAGCACGATGGCGTTGTTGACCACCACACCCATCAGCACCACCATGCCGATCATCGTCATGGTCTCCCAGGGTTGATTGGCCAACTTCATGATGACGCCGACGCCCAACAGCGCGAACGGCACGGAGAACATGATGGTCAGGGGCTGCGCGTAGCTCTCGAACAGCGCCGCCATCAGCATGTAGACCAGCGGCAACGCGAATAGCAGGGCGAAACGACCCGTATCCTGATCCCGCTGCATGTGTCGGTTCCAACGGCCGAAGCTCCATTCATAGCCCGGCGGCATCGGTGTCTCGGCCATCACCCGCCCGATCATTCGCATGGCACCGAAGGAGGCGGCACTGTCGGTGGCGTTGGCGGTGATGCTGACCTTGGCCAGATGGTTTTCGCGCTCGATGCTGCGCGGCCCTTCGACGAACTCGAACTCGGCCATGGCGTCCAGCGGCAGCGGCGTGCGATCGGCGAATACCGGTACGTTCTTCAGCTGGTCGAGGGTCTCCCGATCGCGCTCCTGGTACTGCATCACCAGATCGACCTCACGCTCGCCGGTCTTGAAGTGGCTCACCGGGCGGCTCGACAGGGCGTTGGCCACCGTGAAGGCTACGGCCCGACTCGACATTCCGGTCTGCACGGCGCGGTCCTGGTTGACCCGGACATGGATCTCTTCGTCGCCGCTCTCGAGCGAGGTGTCCACGTCCCTGATCATCGGCAGCTCCATCAGACGCCCGGCGACCTGTTGGCTCAGCAGCTCCAGAACCACCGGGTCGTAACCCATCAGCTGGATCTCCACTCCGGACGAGCCGTGGCGGCCCCGCCCGGCGGCAATCCGCAGGTTGACTCCCGCTTTGGTCGGCAGCAGACTGCGGAGCCGGCTGCGTACCTCCGAGGTGGTCAGATCGCTCTCGTCCTCGTCCAGCAGATAGACGTTGAACTGACGGTTGCGGCGCCAGCTGCTGCGGGAGCGCCCGGTACCGCGGTCGTAGGAAAAACCGATATCGGCGATATTCAGCTCCTCCCGGTGTCCGTCCAACAGGCCATAGATCTCCTGGTACAGGAGCTCGATCTGGGCCAGGGAGTACTGTCGAGGAGTGTCGACCTTGACGATCACCTCGCGCTCCAGCGAGCGGCTGGAAAAGGAGCGCTCGATGGTCGAGAAGAGGTAGACCACTCCGCCGAACATCGCGAGGATCGACAGCACGAAGAGGAAGCGATGCTTGAGGGTGAAGGCCAGCAGCCGGCCGTACAGCCCGGTCATGGCGTCGATGAACCTCGAAGGCCGGGCCTCCTGATCTTTGAGCAGGAAGACCGCCACCATGGGCACCACGGTCAACGCCACCAGCAAGGAGGCCACCATGACGATGCAGATGGTCAGACCGATGTTCTCCATGTAGAGCTTGAACCGCCCCCCCGAGCCCAGGAAGATCAGCGGCAGAAAGACGCACATGGTGGTCACCGTCGAGGCGAGAATCGGCAGAGCCACCTCGCTCGCTCCATGCAGGGCTGAGGTCCTGGAGTCCTGGCCCAGCTCGTTGCGGTGACGGAAGATCGACTCGATCACCACTACCGAGTTGTCCACCAGCATTCCCAGGGCCAGCATCAGCCCGGCCAGACTGACCACGTTGAGGGTCAGGTCCTGCATCCCCGCCTGCCGCATCAGGTACATGAGGACAAAGGTTGCGACCACCGACAGGGGGATGGCGATGGCCACCAGCGCGGTGGTGCGAAATCGACGTAGAAACAGATACATGGCACTGATGGCCAACGCTCCGCCCAGCAGACCGGCGTTGCGCAGTTGACCCAGTCCCTTGCGGACGTCTCGCGAAGCGTCGGCGTAGATCCGAAAGCGCAGACCCTCGGTGCCCGGTAGCGTCTCGATGGCCGAGAGCTCCTCCTTGACCCGATCGGCCACCTCGAGGACGTTGGCGCTGGAGGTCTTGTTGACCTCCACCGTCAACGCCTCGACACCGTTGAGAAAGTTGAAACTCTCCTGCTGCGGGAAATCGTAGGTCACCCGCGCGATGTCGCCCAGGCGGATACCCTGCTCGTTCAGCGGCAGCTGCCGGATCTCCTCGGGAGTGGCGAACTCGCCGACCGCGCGCACCAGCAGCTTCCGGCTGCCCTCTTTGACATCCCCGGCCGAGAGGTTGAGGTTGTTGTCCCGCAGGAGCGACGTGAGCTGTCGGGTGTCGATGCGATGAGCGCGCATACGGGCGGTGTCGAGATGAATCTGCAACTCCGGTACGCGTAAGCCGCCGATCTCCACCTGCGCCACACCATCGAGCCTCTCCAGACGTCGTAGCAGGATGTTCTCGGCGAAATCGTAGAGCTCGACCTGGGACCACGGGGCGCTGAGGTCGAAGCGGATCACCGGGATGTCGGAGGTCTGAAAGCGGCGGATCCACACCCGTTCCAGATCGTCGGGCAGCAGATGTCGGACCCGATCGACGCGGTCCCGGACATCGACCGCCGCCATATCCATGTCGGTGCCGTCGAGAAAAGTGATCCGTACCTGGGCGCGATTCGCCGAGGCTGTGGCCGACATGGTGTCGATCCGATTGATCGTACCCAGCGAGTCCTCGAGGGGCCGCACCACCAGCCGCTCGACCTCTTCGGGGGACGACGAGGGATACGGCGCGATGACGGTGATGTTCGAGGACGAGAAACTGGGGAGGAACTCCAGCGGCAGGCGAGTCAGGGACAACCATCCCATGACCAGAATGCCGATGATCACCATGGTCATGGTGATCTTGCGTTCGACTGCGAATCGAACGATGGGATTGATGCGCTTGGACACCGGCTAGGATCCTCTCACTTCGCTCCCGCGCCGAGCCTGAGCCGACGAACGGGTCCCCGATCCTATCCCGTGATACACCCGAAAAGTAGGGTTCTTGCGGCGGACTCGCGGCTCTCTGTCAGCGGCTGTCGGCTGCCGGGACGACCTGGCGGGTCACCGGGGGCAGGCAACGACGATCGTCACAAGCCTGGTAGGTCAGCCACAGCCCTGGCTGCGAGGCGCGCAGGTCGCCGACGATCTCCATCGAGTCCCGATAGACCTGCAGCGTCTCGCCGGCGAAGGCAGGCCGCAGGGTGCTGCCGGGCGGGTAGACAACCGACCTCAACTCACCGCCAATCTCCGTCGGTACGAGCAGATCGAGGGAGGCGGGATTGGCGTTGAGATGCCAGCCATCGCGAATGGTCAGCTGCAGGCTGAACCTCTGCCAGCCGGTTTCGGTTGCCGACTCGAGCAGCTGCAGATCGGCTGCCACCAGAGTGAGGGGATCTGGCGGCGTGCTGGCCGAAAGGTCCGACTCCCTCGCCTGGCCATCCATCATCCACAGCGCCCGCGCCACCGTCGGCATCGACCCCGGCGACTCCTGCAGGTCGGGAGCCAAGGACTGCAGGGCGCTCAGAGCCCGGGCGCGATAGATCGGCCGGCCGGTCAGGGCCGCCAAATCCAACAGATTGACGATGGCCTGGCCGTTGCCCGAGGGGATCGCACCGCCCAGGGCGGAGCTGGCGCGCACCAGCAACGTCGGATCGTCCGGACCGGTGAAGTAGCGCCCCGAGGGCTCGCGCAACTGACGCTCCATCTCGGCGACCAAGCGCTCGGCCTCGTCCAGCCAACGCCGGTCCTCCGTTGCCCGCCACAACTCCACAAGCCCGTGCACCAGGAAGGCGTAGTCGTCGAGAAAGGCCGGCGGCCCGGGGCGCTGGGGATCGCGGACATGGCGCAACGGAGCACGATCGCCGACCGGGCCGAGAAGCAGCTCGGCCGACGCGATGGCGGCCGCCGTGTACCGGCGATCGCCGTAGGCTCGGCCTGCCACCGCCAGGGCGGCTATGGCCATCCCATTCCAGTCGGTGAGTGTCTTGTCATCGACCCTGGGGAAGGCTCGCAGGGCTCGCTCCCGGGAGAGCCTGCTCAGCAGCGGTGTCAGCCGACCGAGCAGGACGGCCCGGCTGAGACCCAGACGCTCGGCGTGCCGAGCCAGGGGGGCCGTCAGGAACAGCGTATAGGCCCGACTCTCGAAGTTCGGCGCCCCATCGAAGCCGAGGATCGGCGCCACGAACTGCACATGCTCCCCCAGAACCCGCTCCAGAGCGGCCCGCTCCCAGAGATAGAAGGCCCCCTCCACGCCATCGGTCTCGGCGTCGATGGAGGAGCGAAAGCCACCTTCAGGCAGCTGCAGGTAGCGCAGCATGAATTCCAGGGTGCCGCGAGCCAGACGCGTCAGATCGTCGTTTTGTCGAGCCGTCGCGACCTCCACCAGCAGCTCGGCCAGCAGGGCGTTGTCGTACAGCATCTTCTCGAAGTGCGGCAGCCGCCAGGCACGGTCCAGGGTGTAGCGGTGGAAACCGCCATCGAGCTGGTCGTAGATCGCACCCCGCCCCATGGCTTCCAGGGTCTCCACCACCATCGCTTCGGCCTGCACGTCTCCGTGTCGGGCGCGATTCCAGAGCAGACGGAGACCGCCCGGGGAAGGAAACTTCGGAGCTTCGCCAAAACCGCCCCACTCTGGGTCGAATCGCGTCTTGAGATCCGCTACCGCGCGGCGGGCAGCGGTGGTCGGCAGACCCTCTTGCAGGGGAGGTGCCGCCGGAGACAGCGCCTGTCGGGTTGCTTCGGCATAGCGCTCGGCTTGCGCTTCGATGGCCTGACGTTCCGTCACCCACGCCCGGCTCAGGGTCTCGAGCAGCCTGGGGAAGCCCGGCCGGCCGGCGGTGTCGGCAGGCGGAAAATAGGTTCCTGCGAAGAAAGGCTCGAGATCGGGAGTGAGAAAGACCGAGTTGGGCCAGCCCCCATGACCGGTGATCAGCTGGGTGGTGACCATGTAGATCTCGTCGAGATCGGGGCGCTCCTCTCGGTCCACCTTGATATTGACGAAGTGGCGATTCATCAGCTCGGCGATCTCGGGATCGGAGAAGACCCGACGCTCCATGACGTGGCACCAGTAACAGGTGGAGTACCCCACGGAGAGGAAGATCGGCTTGTCCTGGTGCCGGGCACGCTGCAGAGCTTCGCTACCCCAGGGATACCAGTCCACCGGGTTGTCGGCGTGTTGGCGCAGATACTGGCTGCTCTCGAGCCCCAGACGATTGCTCCACTTGCCCTCGGCCTCGCCATTCGCCACGACTGCAGAGAGCCCCCACAGCAACAGCCAGAGACTCGTTCTGTTACAGGCGGCGTACCCCATGGGCCTCAGGCTACCGCATCGGAGCGCCCGCCCCGGGGGTCCGCTATGATGCCGCCGGGGGTGCCCTTGATGAAACGACAACTCGCCGTCAGGTTGCTGCTCGCTTGTCCCTTGACCCTCGCCGCCGCACCGGCGATTGCCCAGGAGACCCCGTCGCGGGAGCTGACCCTGGAGGCGATCTTCAGCCCCGACCCCGAGGAGCGGATCGAGTTCGGCGGCTCGCCCCTGACAGGCCTGGAGTGGTCCGCCAGAGACGGGGAATTCCTCCAACCAGCCGAGCAGGAATCGACTTTCTCTCCTCCCCTGTTGGTGGAGGCCAGGAGCGGCCGCACCGCGCCGCTGTTCGACGCCGCCGAGCTGGTGCGCTCCCTGGCAGCGCTGGAGGGGTATCCGGAGCAGGACGCCAAGCGCCTGCTGGACGATGAGGTCCGGCTGGGACCGCTGCAGCGGTCGTTGCTCATCGACCGGGCCAACGACCTCTATCACTACTCGATTCCGCAGCGTGATGCCCGACGCCTGACGAACACAGAAGAGCCCGAAGAGCTGGTCCACTTCAGCCCTGACGGCGAGCGTGTGGCGTTTGTCCGCCACCACGATCTGCATGTCATCCAACTCGCCGACGGCGAGGAGGTGCGCCTGACCCTCGACGGGGAACCGAATCTGCTGAATGGCAAGCTGGACTGGGTCTACCAGGAGGAGATCTACGGGCGGGGTGACTTCAAGGGCTATTGGTGGAGCCCGGATTCGGCCACCCTCGCCTTCCTGCAGCTCGACGAGTCTCCGGTGCATCGCTATACCCTGGTCGATCACCTGCCCGTGCGCTCGCGCACGGAGATCGTCCACTACCCCAAGGCGGGCGATCCGAACCCACGGGTCCGGCTCGGCCTGGTGCCGGCCGAGGGTGGCGAGATCCTGTGGATCGACACTTCGAGCTACGAATCGGACGAGCCCCTCATCGTGCGGGTGGGCTGGACGCCGGACAGTCGCAATGTCGTATTCATGGTGCAAAATCGAGAGCAGGCGTGGCTCGATATCCGATTGGCCGACCGGCAGACCGGTCGCACCAGGCGGCTCCTGCGGGAGACCAGTGGACCGTTCGTCGACCGGGATCTCACCGGCGAGATCCACTGGCTACAGGATGGATCGTTCCTCTGGCTCTCGGCCCGCAGCGGGTACCACCACCTCTATCACTTCGCCGCCGATGGCGAGCTGCTGCGGCAGGTTACCCAGGGCGACTGGGAGGTACGGCAGATCCATGGGGTCGACGAGGGCTCGAATCGGGTCTACTTCGCCGCCAGCGAGCACAGCCCGATTGAACTTCATCTCTACCGGGTGGGGCTCGATGGCTCCGGGCTTCGCCGTCTCTCCAGCACTCCTGGCACCCATCGGGCCCAGTTCGATCCGAGCCTGGCGCTCTATCTCGACACCTGGAGCGATATCGACACCCCACCGAGGGTCCTGCTCCACCGGGCCGATGGCAAGCAGATCCGGGTCATCGACGCGAATCCGGTAGCCGCCCTCGAGGCGATCGACCTGGCACCGGTCGAGTTCCTCCAGGTGCCCTCTGCCGACGGCTTCCTGTTCGCAGCGGCGCTGATCAAACCGCCCGACTTCGATCCGAGTCGGCGCTATCCGGTGTTCCAACACAACTATGGCGGACCCCACGCCCAGACGGTGAGAAACGCCTGGGGCGGATCGCGCGGTCTCTGGTTGCGCTATCTCGCCCAGGAGGGCTTCGTGGTCTGGATGTGCGACAACCGATCGGCGTCCGCCAAGGGCATCTGGCCGACCTGGCAGGCGCACGGCAAGATGGGAGTGATCGAGCTGGCCGACATGGAAGAGTGCCTGAGTTGGCTGAAGAAGAAGCCTTGGGTCGATGGTCAGCGGACCGCGATCCATGGCGGTAGCTACGGCGGCTTCATGGCCTCTCTCGCCATGACCCATGGCCGCGCCTACAAGGTCGGTATCGCTTTCGCTCCGGTGACGGACTGGCGACTGTATGACACCGTCTACACAGAACGCTACATGGGACGACCTGCCGACAATCCAGACGGCTATTCGGAGACCTCGGTGATCGAGGCCGCGGATCGGCTCCACGGCAGATTCCTGCTGATCCACGGCACCATGGACGACAACGTCCATCTGCAGAACACCATCCAACTGGTGGATGCATTGCAGAAGGCCGGCAAGAGCTTCGATCTGATGCTCTATCCCAACTCACGCCACGGAGTGCGCGACAAAGCCCAGATCCTCCACCTCTATCGGCTGAAGACACGATTCCTGCTGGAGAATCTTTGACCACAACAGCTAAACTCCCCGGGCACTCCGTGCATCTAAGGGAATGTGAACGGATGCTGTACATCGATGGTGGCTCTGCCCGACTCGCTGCTCGGGTCGCGGATCGCGTCCCTTGACGTCATGTCGGTACCGGATCTCGTCTCCAGAGCCCAGGGTGGCGACGTCACCGCCTTCGAGAACCTCTATCGCACCCATTCAGCCCGCATCTACGCCACTTGTCTGCGGATGGTGGCCGACCCTTCCCGTGCCGAAGACCTCACACAGGAGGCCTTCGTCCGGGCCTGGCAGAAGCTGAGCTCCTTCCGTGGCAAGAGCGCCTTCGGAACCTGGCTGCACCGCTTGGCGGTGAATCTGGTGCTGGGCGATCTACGGTCGCAGAGCCGGCGGCCGGCCGAGTCAGTCGATCCGGTCGAGTTGCAGGCACTCCCCGATCAAGGTCCTGTGCGACGACCCGAGGCGGGGATCGACCTGGAACGAGCCATCGCGGCCCTGCCGCCGCAAGCCAGGTGTGTCTTCGTCTTGCACGACATCGAAGGGTACCGCCATCACGAGATCGGTCGACTCATGGGGATCGCCGTCGGCACCTCCAAGGCCCATCTACATCGGGCCCGGCGGATCCTGCGAGAGGAGCTTCAATGATGAACTGCTCGGAGGCTCAGTCGCGACTGCACGACTACCTGGACGGCGAGATGTCGAAGGACGAGCACCGACAGCTCGAGCAGCACCTCGGCGGCTGTGCCGACTGCCGTCGGGAATCCGAGTCGTGGGTCCTGCTACGCACACGGACCGCGGAGCTGGAGACCGAAATCCGGCCGGCGAGGGATCTCTGGCCGGCCATCGCCGACCGCATCGACCGCCAGCCGGCCCAGGCTTCCTTCTGGTGGCTACAGCTCGCCGCTGCGGCCATCGCCCTGGCGGTACTGTCGGTGCCGCTGTCCGTCTGGTGGGTGGGGCGACAGGAGACCGAGACCGCATCGACGACCAGCCTGCAGCAGGCCGGAGAAACCGTCGCCGCGCAGGCCGAACTGGCACGCTCCGAGGACGGCGTGCAGCTGGCACACACCGATCTGGTCATCGCCATCGAACGACATCGAGATCTGGTCGAAGACGACACCCTTCGCATCCTCGAGGACAACATGATCCTCCTGGATCGGGCCATCGGAGAGCTGCGGGTGGCGCTGGACGAGAACCCGCAGGACCTGAGGCTGCGAATGCTGCTGGCCTCTCGCTATCAGCAGGAGCGCAAGCTCCTACAGAAAGTCAGCCGGGTTTGAGGGACCCGGAGGAGGAAGAATCATGAAGAGAATCCAAGTCTCAATCGCCATGCTGATGCTGCTCGCCAGCACCGCTTGGGCGGGCCAGCAGGTCGACGAGACCCGCGACGCCGATGCCGACGCGCGAATCGACGTAGAGACCATTTCGGGCTCCATCCGGGTCACCGGCTGGGACAGGAATCAGGTACAGGTTACCGGCACCATCGGCGATGACGTGGAAGCCCTGGAGATCTCGGGTAGCGGCCGCAGCATCTCCATCGAGCTCGATATTCCCGACAGCTGGGGCCGACGCCGCAGGGACGTGGGCGCGGATCTCGAGATCTCGGTGCCCATCGGCGCCCGTCTGAGCGTCGAGACGGTCAGCGCCGAAATCGACGCCGAGGGTCTCGGTGGTGCGATCGAGCTCGGCTCGGTCAGCGGTGAGGTCACCCTGTCGGGCAGCCCTTCCAGGGCCGACGTCGAGACCGTCAGCGGCGATATCAGGGTCGACGGAGATCAGACCTCCATTACCGCCGAGTCGGTGAGCGGCAGCATCGAGCTGACCGGGGTGGCCGAATCGGTGGAAGCCGCCAGCGTCAGTGGCAACGTGGAGGTCTCCGCCACCCAGATCGAACGGGCCACCTTCGAGTCGGTGTCCGGAGACCTGGAATTCAATGGCGGCCTGGCCGGTGGAGCTCGCTTTCACGCCGAGGCTCACAGCGGCAACGTCACCCTGAGGCTGCCTGCTGATACCTCCGCCACCTGGGAGGTAGAGACCTTCAGCGGCAACATCAGCAACGACTTCGGACCGGGTCCAAAGAAGTCCGGGTCCCACGGCCCGGGGCAGTGGTTGAAGTTCACTACCGGGTCGGGCGATGCCCGCATCACAGTGGACAGCTTCAGCGGCAACGTCAGATTCCTCCGGCGCTGACGCCACCCACAGCCGGACCGCCGGCCCACTCCGAGCGCGTGGGGAGTCCGCTCCTCACGCGCTTGTCTTTGCCCGTAGGACCAGAAACGTGATGTCGTCGTTGGGAGAGCCCTCACCGGACCAGTCGGCCGCGGCATGCGCCAAGGTGGAGGTGATGGTCTCCGGAACCTCGCCGGCGGTGTCGGCGAAGATCTCGCGGACCCTGCCGTAGCCCAGGGGATCCCCCCCCTCGTCCAACAGCTCTGGGAAGCCATCGGTCATCAGCAGGACGGTGTCACCCGGTTCCAGATCGGTGCTCCATTCATCGTAGGACGCATCGGTCATGCTGCCCAGTGGTGTGCCCACCAACTCCACCTCCTCGATCTCGGAGGTGTGCTGGCGAAAGACCAGGGCCGGCGGCATCCCGGCCGCCGAAAGATAGAGCCGCTGACCCTCGATTCGAGCCAATGTCAGGGCCATGTTCATGCGCCCCAGATTCATTCTCTTGATGGCCCGCGTGGCAGTACCGAGAAGCTCCGGTAGCCCGGTCCGGGCGACTTCGGTGGTCAGCAGACCCTTGACCACCGTCACCATGGTGCCGGCTCGCAGGCCGTGTCCCGCCGCATCGCCGATGACCGCGGTCAGCGAATCACCAGCGCCCGGGAAGAAGTCGTAGTAGTCCCCACCAACCTCGGCTGCGGTCTTCATGAACACTGCAATCTCCAGCCGCGGATGGCTGGGCAGCGCCGTCGGAAGCAGCGACAGCTGGAACTGCCTCGCCTCCTCCAACTCGCGGCTCTTACGCTCATTCTCCGCCTCCAGCAGACGCTGCTGGGTCTCCTGCTCCTGGCGCCGACGCTCCTCCTCGACCAGACGTTGCTGATGGTCCCGCAGCTGCAACGCCATCCGGTCGAAGGTGCGCGCCAACTGGCCGAACTCGTCCCGTGAGCGCAGTGGCACCCGCGCCTCGAGATTGCCGACCGCCAGCTGCTCGGCGCCGGCGGTCAGCAGGTTCAGATTGCGGGTCATGCGGCCCGAGAGCCACAGGACCCCGAGCATCGCCAGCACCACGACAATGAGCCCGTAGGCCAGGTTCTCGACGGCGGTGCGACCGATCAGCTGCAACGGGTCGGCAACCGGTCGAGCGATGCCGAAGGTCAGTCCCGACGAAGGATCCGGCACCTCGAAGACCATCCACTCGCGCTCTGGCAGCAGATCCTCGGCCGGCTCGGCTCCCGGACCCAGCACGCCGATTTCGGCCAGCAGCTCCCGGTCCTCCGGCGTCTCGACATAGAGATCTCCCTGAGCGTCTCTGGCGAAAGGGATCTCGCCCCCCTCGCGGGGTGTGCGAGCCAGCAGCTGACGAAGGATCTGCGAGGCCGGAACCAGCGCCTTGAGCTGCCCGACCTCGGTCTTGCCTCGGCGGACCGTACTGCTGAACTCGCTACCCAGGAGACGTTCGACCTGTTCTCCTCGGGCCTCCAGCGCCGCGATCTCCGACTCCTCCAGCAGCTCGCGACTCTTGATCGCCTCCCGCACCATCGACTCGACGTACTGCTGGGAGATCCCCGACTCGCCAAAGCCGGCAGAGCTCTTCTTGAGTCGCTCCAACGCCTTGGTCAGGGTCAGGGACGGGTAGATCAGAAAGGGCTGCTGAGGACCCTCTTCGGCCCCCTTGATGGCCGCCGAAGGAACGAACTCGAACCAGTCCACCAGGTCCGCGACGTCTCCCATACGCGCCATCAGATCGGTGTAGATCTTGATGGTCTCGTTGGTCGTGGCATCCTCCAACAACGATCGGGAGGGCAGACTGGCCACCCTGTTCAACCGCCTCCGGATGTCCTGCCGGACCTCCTCCAAGCGCTCTCCCATCTCCGCACCCAGAACCGTGGCCTCGGCCGCCACCGCCTGCTTGAAGGCCCGCTGCGAGGTGCTGTAGTTGAAGAAGACCATGGCAGCCAGCGGCAGAACCGCCAGCGTCAGAAAAGCCAGGACAAGTTGGGTTCGGACTCTCACACCGGTCTCGCAGATGGCTCGCCGCAGGCTGCGGCCAGCCGTGGTGAACAACTTTACAGCTTTGGCACCCGTTCTTTTCTATGCTTGCCGGGTCGAAGACTGGTGTCGATGCGATGAACGAGCGCCTGCAGCAGATGATACGGGTCGGAAACCAACAGGTTTCCTTGCCCGAGGGTGTCAGCCTCTCCCAGTGGAGCCTCGAGAAGTACCGCTGGCAGAATCCTCGGATTCGGTCACTGCTGGGCTGTGTCAAGCTGTTGGAAGGAGTCCTGGAGAGCAACTACGCCATCCTGCACTGTTCGCCCGCTCGGCTGCACGAGATCTGGCGGCAGGTGCTCCAGGTAGCCCATTTGATTCGTTCCGATCTGGCGGCGCTGCTCACCTACCCGTCGGTCATTCCACAACTCGAGGAGGCCCGGCAGAACATCCAGGCCTCCCTGACCATGCTGGACAGTCATCTCTTCCAGGATCTGGAGAGCTTCCCCGCCGAGGGCGCGGTCGGCGACATGATCGAAGAGCGCAAGCTCCTCTGCGTCTCCATCGGCAAACTCAATGCGTTTCTACAGGACACCTTCGGCGAGTTGGTGGCCGCCGATCCCCGCAGCATCCACGACGCCGACTACTTCCTCTCACGCAGGTTTCCACGGGATATCGAAGAGGCCGAGTGGCTCTATGCCTCGGTACAGGATCTTCGCAGCTATGTCCGCGAGATCGAGCACGTCCGGTACCATCGCCTGACGGAGGTGGTCTCCGAAATCCGACGCCAGCTCACCCTGCCGGATGTGGATACCTGGCGGTCGCTGGAGGAGTTTCTGGGACGGCTGATGGAAGGTCTGACGATCCGGCTGAACGAGATGCTGGCGCTCCGCGGCATCCGCTTCGACGAAATGGAGATCCTCGACCAGTACGCCGAAGAGCTGCCCAGCAAGTCCAAGCTGGTCCTGGAGCTGGGTAAGACCGGCAGCAAGGCGATCGAGTTCGTCCGCCAGGGCCTGGGAGATTCGGCAGACGAGAAATCCCAGAATCAACGGGACCTGACCGAGCTGCAGGCGGTCCTGAGCCGCCGTATAGTGGCCCTGCTCGGCGAGATCGACCGCTCGCTGCAGGATCTCTGGCTCTTCATCCCGATCTGGCTGCAGAATATCGAGAGGCGCCGGGCCCTGATGCTGCGCGGCGAGCTCGAGGACGAGACGTTGGAGATCAAACAGCTGATGTAGGTGAGCCGGCGCTCGAACCACGGTCCCTGGCCGCCAGCTCCTCCGGTGGTCGGGTGCGAAATCTCCGATAGCTCCAGGTGTACTGCTCCGGGCAGGCCCGCACGCACCTCTCCACTCCGAGATTCAGCGCCGCCGCGGCCCGTTGGGGATCGACGTGGCCCATGTCGCTCGGGGCCTCGGTGAATCGGATCCGGAAACCGCCGGTCGGAGACCTCTCCGCGTACCCGAGGATTACCGTGCAGTCGAACCTGCGGACCAGTCTGGCGACCAGCGTCATGGTCAACGCCGGCATGCCGAAGAACGGCGCGAAGATCCCGTGATCCTTCAGCGGCTCCTGATCGGGCAGGATGCCGACGACCTCGCCGGCCCGCAACCCCTGCATAACCCGCCGCAGGCCCCGGGCATCGGCGGGCACCAACTGGGTACCTCCCAGATGCTGCCGCGAGCTACGAATGTATTGATCCAACTCACGAATCCTCGGAGGTCGGTAGAGGGCGATCAAGCCCCAGCGCCAGCCAACGGCGTGGGAGAGGAATTCCCAGTTCCCCAGGTGGGGTGCCAAGACGATGACGCCACGGCCGCGGGCCAATCCGTTGTCGACCAGCTCGGCGCCGTCGCAACCCTCTTCGAGGGCGACCAGACGATCCTGGTCCCAGTGGAACATAGCGCCAGCCTCACCCACACTGAGACCTGTGGAGTCCAGGCTGGAGCGCACGATCCGACGCTGCCGCGTCTCGTCGAGATCCGGAAAGCAGCGGGCCACGTTGCGCTCGGAAGCGGCTCGGAACTGGTTGGGCAACCGCCACAGAAGGGATCCCAGCACCCTGCCGACCCCCCTGGAGAGGGGCAACGGCAGCCAGCCGAGACCGCGGATCGTCCAGCGCAGGATCCCGGCCAACAGCGGCGACGACTTGGAGACCTTCTTGCCAGCCATGGCAGGCACCGAGGATACCGAATTCCGGGTCCCGCAGGGCGGACCAGAATCAGTGCGGTTCGCAGAAGCAGTAGGCGAACAGATCGTTCGGATCGCCGAAACCGGCCGGCGGCTGTAGAGCGTCAGTCAGGGGTGGCAGAGCGCCCTCCTGCAGGTGCTGCAGGGTCTCGAGACCCGGGACGGCACCGACGGCGGCCAACCAGCCATCGATCAGCCTCTCCAGGATCCGGGTACGCCAGCTGATCTTCTGTCGCAGGTAGGTCACCCGGTAGTCTTCGCCCAACCCCGCCCGGCCAGCGGCCGCCTCGAGGGCCTCGGGAAGTCCGCCGAGGCGATCGATGAGCCCGAGCTCCAGGGCATCCCTGCCAGCCCAGACCCGCCCCCTGGCCAGGGCATCCACCTCATCCCGGGTCATCTGCCGGTTGGTGGCCACCAGATCGATGAACTCCGTATACCCTCGACCGATCATCAGCTCCAGCGCTCGCTGCGCCTCGCTGGGCAGGGGGCGATCCGCTCGCAACGTGCCTGCCAGAGGGCCGGTGCCGACCCCGTCGTTCTGGATCCCCAGCTCCTGCAAGGTGCGCGGATAGGTGGGAAACATGGCGTAGATGCCGATCGAGCCCGTGATGGTGGTGGACTGGGCCCAGATCTCGTCGGCGGCCATGCTGATCCAATAGCCGCCCGAAGCGGCCACACTGCTCATGGATACGATGACCGGTTTGCCCGCCTGCCGAGTCAAATCCAGCTCCCGCCGGATGATCTCCGAGGCGAAGGCGCTACCCCCGGGGCTATCGACCCTCAGGACCAGGGCCTCGATATCGTCGTCCTCACGAACCTGCCGAATCAACTGGGCGGTGGAGTCGCCACCGGTCCTCCCAGGGCCACGCCGGCCGTCCTGGATGCTGCCTCGAGCGACCACCACGGCGATCTCGTGTTCGCTCTTGCGAGTCGGTCCATCGGTAGCCAGGAGATAGTCCTCGTGGCCGATACGACTGAAGGAGGTACCCTCCTCGTCGGCACCCACCAGCTCGATGAGGCGTTGTCGTACCTCGTCGCGATAGGAAAGCCGGTCGACCAGACCCTCGGCCAGTGCCGCAGCCGCCGCATCGCCCTGGTGGATCTTCAGCAGCTCGTCGAAGGAGCTGGCGTACCGACCCAGGGCACCCTGTCGCAGACCCCGAGCCGATTCCACGTCGTCGGTGTACTCCTGCCACAGGATGGAGAGCCACCGCTGCCGCGATTCCCGGGCCTCGGGTGACATATCCTGGCGCAGATAGGGCTCCACGGCCGATTTGTACTCCCCCACCCGGAAGACGTGCCAGTCGACCGCGAATTTGTCCAGCGCTTCCTTGTAGTAGTTCCGATAGCTGCCGTAGCCGGTCACCAGAGCAGTTCCCATGGGGTGCAGATGGATCTCGTCCGCCATCGAGGCCAGGTAGTACTGGTTCTGGGTGTAGAAGTCGGCCGCTGCCAGCACCGGCTTACCACTCTCCTTGAAGTCCTCGATGGCGGCGCGCAGGCTCTGGAGCTTGCTCAATCCGGCGCCAGCCAGCCGATCGGTATCCAACACCAGGGCCTGGATACGCCCGTCGTCCTTGGCCGTATCGATGGCCTCGAGGAGCGACCGGAGCAGGGTCTCCGGTCGCTTCTCCCCCAAGATCGCCAGGACGGTCATCTCGTCCGAGTCGTCGGTCAGCTCCTCCACCAACGAGCCGTAGGGGGCGACCACCAGAGCCGCCGAGTCCGGGACTTCCGGAGTGTCGTCCTCCAGCAGCCAGGCCAGAACGAAAACCACGATAGCCAGGAAGAGCAGGTTGACGACCAGACGCCGCGCCCGGTCCACGCCTCGCCAGAAGGAGCTCAGGAAGCCAGCAAGTCTCTGGAGAATCTCTCGCATAGGGGGTATCCGCCTGCAAGGTTACACCGATCCGTCAATCGTGGACCGCGATGCCGCATCATGAGGTACGGAATCCGACCTCCAGGGTTGTCACCCGTCCCAGCGGGCGCAGCGACCCACCCCCTTGAGTGGTCAACAAATCCGCCCTTTGGCGTGGTGCGCTCAGCACCGCCACGGCCTACAGTGGTTGCTGCAGACCTGGAAGGAGACGGCAAGAGCCGAATCCGAACTAATCCACACGATTGACGAGGAGGTGGCTGATGGGCCAGAGCCTGAGCCACGATGTGCTGATTCTGGGTGCCGGTCTGGCGGGCCTGCGGGCCGCCGTCGAGATAGCACGGTGCAGCAACGGACAGATCGACATCGGAATCGTCTCCAAGGTCCAGCTCATGAGAGCTCACTCGGTGTGCGCCGAGGGTGGCACGGCAGCGATGCTGCGGACTGACGAGGGCGACTCCTTCGAGCTGCACGCCTGGGACACCGTGAAAGGGGCCGACTTCCTGGCCGATCAGGACGTGGTCGAACGCTTCGTCCACGCCTCACCAGAGGAGATCTTGCTATTGGACCACTGGGGCATCCCCTGGACCCGCGATGAGGACGGTCGGATAGACCAGCGGCCGTTTGGTGGCCACTCGTACCCCAGAGCGACCCTGGCGGCCGACAAGACCGGCTTCTTCGAGATGCAGACCCTCTACGACACGCTGCTCCAGTACAAGAATTTCTCCCGCTACGATGAGTTCTTCGTCACCGACATCCTGGTCGAGAACGAGCAGTTCGCCGGCCTGGTGGGTATCGATGCCGCCAACGGCGACCTGGTGACGCTGCAGGGCAAAGCACTGCTGATCGCCTCGGGCGGCGCCGGCACGCTCTTCGGCTTCACGACCTATTCGCAGAGCGTCACCGGTGACGGTCTGGCCATGGCCTATCGGGCCGGTCTGCCGCTGGAGGACATGGAGTTCATTCAATTCCACCCCACTGGACTGGTGCCCTCCGGCATCCTGATGACCGAGGGCTGCCGTGGCGAGGGTGGCTATCTCCGCAACGCCGAGGGCGAGCGATTCCTGGAGAGGTACGCGCCCGAAAAGATGGAGCTCGGTCCCCGTGACGTGATCTCCAGGGCGGAGATGACCGAGATCCTCGAAGGCCGGGGATTCCAGGGCGCCGACGGCATGGACTACCTGCATCTCGATCTGACTCACCTGGGTGCCGACAAGATCAATACTCGTCTGCCGCTGATCCGTGAGGTCAGCATGAAGTTCGTCGGCATCGATCCCATCGAGCAGCCCATCCCCATCCGCCCGGTGGCCCACTACTCCATGGGTGGGATCGAGACCGACATCGAGGGCGCCACGAGGTTCGCCGGCATCTGGGCCGCCGGAGAGGCCGCCTGTGTCTCACTGCATGGTGCCAATCGTCTGGGCTCGAACTCAACGGCGGAGTGCCTGGTCTGGGGAGGCATCGCCGGCGCCCAGATCGCCGACGCCATCGGTGAGCTGTCAGCACCTGCCAGCCTCGACAACGGTCAGGTGGCCGCCGCCCGGGACCACGTCAATGAGATCCTGGCGCGCAAAGGCGACCAGGATCTCTACGCCCTCCGCCAGGAGCTACGCACCACCATGGATCGGCATGTCGGTGTCTACCGCTCGGGCGATGGCCTGGCGGAAGCGCTGGAGACCATTCGCGATATCCAGCAACGGGCTCGCCGAGCGCCGGTGGAGGACAAGAGCCGGGTCTACAACTCGAACCTCTTCCATGCCCTGGAGCTGGAGAATCTCCTCGATCTCGCCGAAGCCACGGTCCTCGGGGCCTTGACCCGAGAGGAATCGCGAGGTGCCCACTCGCGCCGCGACTTCACCGAGCGCGACGACGAGCAGTGGCTCCGACACACCCTGGCCTGGCGCTCCGACGACGGGCCCCGACTCGACTACAAACCCGTGACCATCACCACCTGGAAACCCGTAGAACGCAAGTACTGAGAGGAGACGGATCCATGCCTGAGACTCGGCAGCATCCCAATCGGCTCGGCATCCGCGGCTGGCTCGGTGGCGGCCGCTGGGGGCCCGATCGGTACCTCTACACCCTCCACCGACTGACAGGCCTGGGACTCCTGGCCTACTTCGTCCTCCATATCCTGCTCACCTCGACGCGGGCCCTGGGCCAGGAGGCGTGGGAGCAGGCTATGAACCGCGTCACCGGTCCGGTCTTTCTGTTCGGTGAGTACCTGGTCTTCGTGGCCTTCGCCTTTCACGGTATCAACGGCGTTCGTCTGGCGTTGGCCGAGCTCGGCTTCGGTGTCGGTCGTCCCATCGAGCCCATCTACCCCTACAAGACCGTCATCGATGTCCAGCGACCCTGGGTGGCGACGGTGCTGCTGCTCACCGGGGCACTGATTCTGGTCGGAGCTCTGGACTTCTTCGTCTGGCACTAGGACAGGGAGAGAGACAATGATTCGTGACCACAAACTCTGGACCCTGCATATCGCGGCCGGCCTGCTGATTCTGTTGCTGCTCGGTCTGCACATGGCCATCATGCATCTGGATGCCCTGCTCGGAATCTTCAATCCGGCCGGCGGTCATCCCATCGACTGGCAGAACGTGGCGGCTCGTAGCCAGAGCCTCTTCTTTCTCGTCAACTATGTGCTGCTGCTCGGCGCCGCGCTCTTTCACGGTTTCTACGGGTTGCGCAACATCCTCTTCGAGCTCGACCCGGCGCCGTCGCTGAAGCGACTCATCTCCTGGGTCCTGATCCTGGGAGGGCTAGGCCTGCTCGCCGTCGGCAGCTGGGCTGCCTGGCTGAGTTTTCAGAACACCATCGTTGCTTGAGGGCATCCGAGATGAACGACGACAAGCTCCCCGAGACCATCACTTTCCGCATTCGACGGCTGGCACCCCGGCGAGCCGAGGAGCCTACCTGGGGTGAATATCCCGTCGAATACTCGCCCGGTATGACCGTCCTCGACGGGCTCTGGCAGATCAAGGAACGGGTCGATTCGACCCTGGCCTGGCGAGCCTCCTGTCGGATGGGCGTCTGCGGGTCCTGCGGCATGTTCATCAACGGCCGCCCCCGTCTCGGCTGCAACACCCAGATCGCCGAGCTCGGTACCACCCTGGTAACCGTGGCGCCGCTACCCAACTTCCCCATCATCCGGGATCTGGTCCCCGATCTGCGGCCCATGTTCGATCATCACACCGCGCTATCGCCCTACATCATCCGCTCGGATACCGAGGAGATGGAGAACCCTAGCGGTGAGTTCTACCAATCCTCCAAGGAGATGGAGCAATACCTGCAGTTTTCCTATTGCATCAAGTGTGCTTGCTGTGTGGCAGCCTGCCCGACCTGTGCCACCGACAGCCAGTACTCGGGGCCCATGGCACTGACTCAGGCTCATCGGTACAACACGGACACCCGTGACGACGGCTTCGAGGTGAGACGGCAGACCCTGACCGGTGGGGCCGGCCCATGGAGGTGCCACTTCGCTGGCGAATGCTCCAGGGTCTGCCCGAAGGGGGTCGACCCCGGCAAGGCGATCCAGCTGATGAAACGGCAGGTGGTGATCGATACCCTCGGCTGGCGCAAGAAGAGCCCGCCGGCGGCCGTCAACACCAAGCCTGAGGGGATCGAGCGTCGACCAGGGATTCCGGAAGCCCCGGCACCCACGGTCGAATCCTGAGCCCACAGGCTCGACAGGCAGATCTCGGAGCAATTCGTCGAGAGGTTCCCTATTTGCTTCTCGGCCTGGAATCCGAGAGCATCAGGCGATGCCTGCCGACAGGAGGATGGCCACTACCCGCTGGTCCCTGGTGCTGGCGGCCCGACAGACTCGCTCCGAGGATTCGGATCGGGCCCTGTCCGAGCTTTGCGAGTCGTACTGGTATCCACTCTACGCCTTCGTCCGCCGGCAGGGTCACGGCCCCGACGACGCCGCCGATCTGACCCAGGGCTACTTCGCCAAGCTACTCGAAAAGGAGTACCTGAAGGACGTTCGTCCCGAGATCGGCCGGTTCCGATCCTTCCTGTTCGCTTCTCTCAAGCACTATCTTTACAACGAGTGGGATCGGCAGAAGGCCCAGAAGCGAGGAGGCCATGTTCGTCAGATCTCCATGGACACCGACACAGCCGAACGCCGATATGCCATCGAGCCCATCGATCGGCTGACCCCCGAGGACCTTTTCGAGCAGCGCTGGGCACTAACCGTGCTGGAACGCACTCTGCAGCGGATGGCGGCAGAGACCCCGGCCGACAAACGAGCCCGATTCGAGCGCCTGCGGCCTTTTCTGGTCGGTGGCGACACCCTGAGTACCTACCGGGAAGTGGCCCAGGAGCTCGGCATGAGTGAAGGTGGTGTCAAGGTGGCGGTCCACCGCCTACGACGCCGCTTCGGAGTCCTTCTGCGCCAGGAGATCGAGGAGACGGTAGCCGACCCATCCGAGGTCGAAGACGAGATCCGCCATCTGCTGGAGTGCCTCGGCTAGGGGTTGTCTTCTCGGGGCCGGTCGGCCAGGGCTGCCAGCGCTTCCATGCGTGGATCATCCCGGTACTCGTCACCCATCGGCTCGATGCCCAGGAAGGGAATCATCCCGGAGCGCTCCTCGACGGCCTGTTCGAGATATCGGAACATCTCCTCCCGGTCTTCCAGCCCCGCATAGGCGATGGCGAAGGTGTGGGCTGGAACATACCTCGAAGCGGACAGCTCCTCCATCTCCGCCAAGACCGCCCGGGCCTCCGCCTCGTCTCCGGCGCGAGCCAGGGAGAAGGACTTGAAAGCCTTCACCAGCGGATCCCGTCCGGAAGGCCAATCGGCCAAATGCATCTCGCGAACGGCGTCTTCCGGTCGATCGGTCTCCAGATAGGCCCTCGCCAGAAAGACATGGGTCAAGCCGAAGTCCGGGTTGAGATCGAGAACCTCGAGATAGTACTGCTCGGCCTTTTCGAAGTCCCGGGCGTAGAAGTGACGCGTCCCCAGGTTGAGACCGATGACGATGGACAGCGGATCGAGCTCGCGAGCCTTTTCGGCATGCTCGATGGCCGCCGCCGAACGACCATCCAGGCTGAGCAACATGCTGTACCACTGGTGGGCGGTGGCGTAGTTGGGGTTGAGCTCCAGCGCCTTGAGAAACTGCGACTCGGCTCGCTGCCGATCCCACTCGTAGAACAGCAGGTAATGCCCCAGAGAGGCGTGGGCCTCGGCCAGACCGCTGTCGAGCTCCAGGGCGCGTTGGGATGCCTCCCTGGCCTTCGGCATCACCTCTCGAGGAGGGATGGCGGCGTAGAGAACGGAGCCCAGCAGGTTGTAGCAGTCTGCCAGGGCAGCGTGCGAGGGGGCGAACTCCGGCGCCAGCTCGATGGCCAATTGCAGCTCCTTGATGGCTTTGAGCAGATCCTCGGGGCTTCGACGGTTCCAGAAGTAGCGTCCCTTGAGATAGGCCTCGTGGGCCCTGGGGTTCAGCTGAGGCTGGGGCTCGTCCAGGCTCTCCGGGATGACCTGACGGCGGATCTCGACGGTTATGGCGGCAGCCAGATCCCTCTGCAGAGCCAGAATCTCGCCGGCTGAGCGCTCGAAGCTCTCCGCCCACACCAGATCGCCGGTCGACGCCGCCATCAGCTGGGCGGCCACCCTGACCCCACCCTCACCACGTGTCACCGAGCCCTGCACCAGCGCATCCACGTCCAGACGCCGGGCGATCTCCGCCGGTGCCAGATCGCTGTCCTTGAGCGGCAGGACGGATCCCACGGCGATGACCTTGAGACCCGGAGTCTTGGCCAGATCGGTGATCAGGGCTTCGGTCATGCCGTCGGCGAAGTAGTCGCCGCCGGGGCCAGCCGACAGATCCCGTAGCGGTAGTACCGCCAGAGCATCGATCTCGGTGGCCGGTGCAGGAGGTTCTGTCTGGCGTTCCAAGCTGATCGCTACCAGAATCAAGAGAGCGACCAGGATGGCCGCCAGCGACCACCGCAGCAAAGGGTTTCGAGAGGCCGTGGAGGATTCGGCACCGGTTCTGTCACGAACCGGAGCCCGACCTGCCAGTTGCTCCAGTTCCAGATCCGCCAACTCATTGCGGACATCCCGACTGGTCTGGAATCGTCTGCCCGGCTCCTTCTCCAGGCAGTGCCGGACGATCCGGGCCAGCTGATTGGGCAACTCGGGGTAGTACCAGGTGACCGGCGGTGGCTCGTCCTTGAGGATCGCCGAGAGGATTTCCACCGGCTGCCGGCCCGAGAACGGTCGTCGGCCGCAGGCCATTTCGTACAGCATCACGCCCAGAGAGAAGATGTCCGAGCGCCCATCGAGCTCCTCACCTCGAATCTGCTCGGGTGACATGTAGAGAAACGTGCCGACGATCACCCCCTGTTGTGTGAGGTTCTCCGTCGCCACGGGCCCACCCGCTTCGGAAGTCACCCCGGGGGCGCTCTTGGCGAGGCCGAAGTCCAGCACCTTGACGGTTCCCTCCTCGGTAATCATCACGTTCTCGGGCTTGAGGTCTCGGTGCACGATGTCTCGTTCGTGGGCCGCACAGAGAGCCTCCGCCAAGGGGATCGAAATCTCCAGGAACCGATGCAGCGACAGCGGGCCCCTGGCCAACCTGGCGGACAAGGATTCGCCCGCCACCAGCTCCATGGTGAAGAAGTGAATGTCGTCGACCTCGTCCACCGAATGTACGGTGACGATGTTGGGATGGCTGATACTCGCCAGGATCTTGATCTCGCGCTGGAAGCGCGCCAGTCTTTCGGCGTCGGTGGCGACATCCGGCGGCAGGATCTTCAGCGCCACCCGGCGTTCGAGCCGCGGATCCTCGGCCACGTAGACCTCACCCATGCCCCCCTTGCCGACTCGTTCGACGATCCGATAGTCGCCGAGCTCCTGGTCGGCCAGGAGAACGTCGGCATCACCGATGTCCATGCCCGCCCGCAAGAGGCAACGCGGACACAGACCACCAGGCAGAGACTGCCCACCGAGGTCGGTCCCACAGTCGCGGCACCTGGGTGTCTCAGTCACCATGCGTCCGATCGAGGCTACTGTGAGCTCAATATACCACCTGCCTCCCGACGAGCCTCGGACAGCCATGCCGGCTCTCCGATCGTCTTCGGGTCAGGGGGTTCTCAAAGCGGAGTGAAAGAGAATTTCTGGCCGCCCACCGAAGCCTCGTACATCAATCCACCCTTACCGAGGGTGAAGATCGCCACTCCGTGGCGGTAGGCGGCATTGGTGGCCACTCCCGCTGCCGCTGCGATGGCCGAGGCCTGGGCGCTGAGCTCGAAGTTGCCGCCGGTGAAATCATCGTAGGCACGATCGTTCTCGAAGAAGATCACCTGCTGATAGACCTGTCCGCCAAATTGGAAGCCGACCGTGAACTGGGTCAAGGATGTACGTCCGACGATCTCGCCATCGCGGTAGACCAGCCCCTTGCCGTGGGCGCCACCCAAGCCCATGCCACCCTTGCCGACCTTGGGAAAGACGGCGTAGCCGTAGGAGGTGTCGAAAAAGGTCTGCAGACTCGGATCGGTTTCTTTGAACAGGGCGATGGCCTCAGTGGTGTTCTGTTCCAGTTCGCTGGTCTGTGCAGAGACCGCTGACGTTTGCAGAAGGGCGACAAACAGCACAGCCACCATGATCGATCTCTTCACCGCGGATCCTCCTCCCAAAGTCTGCTGATGACGCAGGCGTTGACACCGCCCACGCCCATGTTCAGCTTACCAGCTACCCGGCCTTCCAGCTCAGCATTCTCGTGCTCGACCAGCGACTCGCGATGGGGCTGGATCTTGGGGTGGATCTCGCCTTCCTCGAGGTTGACGGGATGCAGGATGCCGCGGGCGAATCCCATGTGCTGGGCCGTCAGCTCCCAGCCACCACAGACCGACATGCCGTGGCCGAACGAACCCTTGCGAGCGGTGAGCCTGGTGGTTCCTGGCACCACCGAGAGCGTGTTCTGGAGCTCGGTCCAATCCCCAGGTGTCGCCGTGGCATGCATGTCCCAGGTGGCCACCTCCTCCGGCGCCACGCGCGCTACCTCCAGAGCCTGCTGGATACAGGCCTGGGGTCCCTTCTCCGTCGGCGTGATGATGTGGTCGGCGTCGGAGTTGATAGAGACACCAACGATCTCCAGCCCCAGCGGCTTCATCCCCAGGTCCTTGAGATACGCCGCGTCTCCGATGATCCAGATGCAAGCGCCGCCCGAGACGTGGGTCCCTCGCATGCCGGTAAAGGGTTTGGAGACCTGGCCGTCTTGCGAGACCACTCGAGCGCGGAAGAACGATCCGACGGTCAGAGGATGGGGCTCCGGATCAGCGTTGCCGATGACCGCCACCTTCGCCTCGCCGCTCTGAATAGCGTCGATGGCCATCTTCAGGGTCGTACCGAACCCCGAGCAAGCGGCGATGGGAGCGACGGTCGGGCCGGTGATCCGACCCAACATCGAGATCTGGGCCGCCGGCATGTTGGGTATGTTCCAGAGCAGATTGGCGTCGACCGCGTTCCAGGGCTCGGTGGGACAGCCGTAACGGGCATTCAATTTTCGCCGAGCCGTCGCCTTGCGGCGGATGACCTGTCCCTTGCTGGTCTCGATATTCTCCCCCACACCTTCCGCCTCGATCTCCCGCAGTTCCGTCAGGTAATCCTGCAGCGACCTGGAGTGTTGCACCCAGAACTCGTACCAGGCCTCCGACACCTCGTCGTAGGTGTCGTCCTCGGGACTCATTGTGGCCGGGTCCTCCGGCACCCCCAGCTCCTGGCGTAGAGATTCGCGGTCGTCGGCTTCAGCGGCGCGGAACTGCTGTAGCTTCGGATTGTGCTCTTCATGGCACCAGAACCGGTTCCAACGGCGCTGCGCCCGAGAATAGTCCTGGCTGACGCTGAAATTTGTGGCCAGATCGCCCAGACCGGTGCCCACGTAGATGTGCGCCTGAGGACCCAGCTCCTGGAGAAGCTCTTCGAGTTCGGGATTCTGGCCGAGGGACTGGATGAAGGCACCGATGGCGTACTTGACCATCAGACCCATCTTCGAATCGAGCTGCGAAAAGCGACGGGGCTCGAACCGCTGGTCGATCCAAGGCTTGTAGTCGGCGAAGTCGAATTCCGGCGTACCGACCAGGAAGTTGTTCGGTCCAAAACCGTCGAAGGGCTCCAGCCAACTCTCCGCAGCCAACAGATTGGCTTCAAACTTTTGGACATCTGACGACTTGGGCGCCACCACCCCCCAGCCGAAGATCCCGATTCGCTTCTTCTCTTCACTCATAGAACAACACCGATACGGATCGCGTCGAAGACGCTTCGACCGCGACACCATCCCCTGTCTGCAGGTATTCGACTCCCGGATACTACCCTGACCGAAGGCTGGCTCAAACCTGCCGCGTCTTCCAGCGCCCTAGCTTGAAGATCGCGGCCCCGACCACGGTGATCAGCGACTCGGCGAGGGCGATGGCCCAGAAGACGCCCCGGGGTCCCATCTCCAACGATCGCGCCAAAACGACCGCCAGCGGAATCTGGAACATCCAGTAGCAGAAGAAGTTGATGAAGGACGGGGTCAGCGTATCGCCGGCGCCGTTGAACGACTGCACCATCACCATCCCCAAGGCGTAGAAGAGATAGCCGTAGCTCACGATACGCAGACACTCGACACCGATGGCGTGCACCGCCGGGTCGTTGGTGAAGATGCCGATGATGACCTCGCCGAAGATCAGGAAGACCACCGCCACCGACCCGAGGAAGAGCATGTTGTAGACACCGGTAAGCCAGGCCGACTTCTCGGCCCGCTCCGGCTTGCCGGCCCCAAGGTTCTGTCCCACCAGGGTTGCCGCGGCGTTGGCGAGCCCCCAGGCAGGCAGGATCGAGAAGACCACCACCCGGATGGCGATGGTGTAACCGGCTACCGCGGCACTGCCGAACAGGGCGATGATTCGCACCAGCGCCACCCAGCTGCAGGTGGCGATCAGTACCTGCAGGATACCTCCTCCTGACACCCTCAGCAGTCGCAACATGACGCCGAACCGCAGGCGCATCTCAGACCACGGAACCGCGATGCGGCTCCTGCCGGTGACCAGGACCCAGAGCTGATAGGCCACTCCCACTCCCCGGCCTATGGTCGTGGCGACAGCGGCTCCGGTAACTCCCAATTCGGGGAACGGTCCCAGGCCGAAGATCAGACAGGGATCCAGCACCAGGTTGATCAGATTGGCCAGCCAGAGGACCCGCATGGCGATGGCGGCATCTCCGGCCCCGCGAAAGACGGCATTGATGACGAACAGAAAGACCACCGTACCGCTGCCGCCCAGCAGGACCCTGGCGTAGCCAGAGCCCATGCTCACCACTTCGTCACTGGCTCCCACCAGGCGGATGGCCGTCGGTCCGGTCAGAACCCCGGCCACACCCAGGAGGAGCGAGACAATCAACGCCGCCATGACTGCTTGCGCCGCAGCCACCGCCGCCTCCTCCGGCCGCTTCTCCCCGATCCGGCGGGCCACCAGGGCCGTGGTCCCCATCCCCAGACCGATGGCCAACGAAAAGACCAGGGTCAACAACGACTCGGTCAGGCCCACTGTCGCCACGGCGTCGGCCCCCAGGCGCGAGACGAAGAAGACATCGCAGATGGCGAAGACCGATTCCATCACCATCTCCAGCACCATGGGGACGGCCAGCAGGATCACCGCTCGGCTCAGCGGTCCTTCGGTGAAGTCCTGTTGGGAGCCTGCCACGGCTCTGCGCAGCGAGGCCCAGAAGGACTCGGTGACGGTACCGTCGACCGACGGCTCGAGGGTTGGCGAACTCATCTTTCTATCCTGCGAGACTTCCTGTATACGTGGCGCAGAGCAAAAGGGTGCGCTAACTTCCGCTATCCGGTTCATCGACCAGGATGCCGAAGATCCGTCGATGGGTGGCATCCTCCAGGACCATTCCTCGATGCTTCCCTTCGACCCTGTAGACCCGTGAGCCCAGCCGCTGGCGCTCCTGAGGTGAGAGCCATCTCTGGCTCTCCGTGGTGGCGTGACCATCGCCGGGCGACATCGTCACGGCATGCAGTTTCGAGCTCCGGCGGACCCGCCGATCATCACCGAACCAGGTCTCCCAGCCGCCGCTCCGCTCGACCAGGACCGCTCGGCATGAGGTCTCCCGCTCATCGACAGCGAGAAGAGAGTACTCGGTCGATCCGAGATCCGTCCGGTCGGCATGCAGGACGCGCTGGAACCGACGGGCCCGCTCCAATGTTTGCGCCAGGTAGGCGTCGCGGCCCGCCGTCGTCCCCAGCCATTCCGGAGCCTGGGGTTTGGCCAGGATCCGCTGCGACTTGCGTCCGAGAACCGACCAACCGTACCTGTGCCACACGTCGGGATCGAACAGGTCCACTGGCAGGTTGCCGCCCCGTTCATCGACAAAGAGCTCCGTGGTGTAGGCCGGCAGATCCTGGAACAGGGATCGAAAGGTGAAAAGCGTTTCGGGGGACCAATACCGCCCGATGAGATCGATGTACCGACGTCCTCTGTCGAGCTCGCGGAGAACACGGATCGAACCGCCGTTGGAGGCCCCCACCAGAATCAGCTTGGCGACCGTCGTACCGCCGGGTCTCTCCGGGCGACCGGCCTCGGCCTCGGACAGCTTGGCGCCACCGTACCTGGTGAAGTATCGACAGATGTGCGCCCCGTTGCTCTGACAGATGAGGTTCACCCGCAAGCGCTTCTCGCCGCGCACCCGACCGAGAGTCTCGAGCTGCCGGGCCAACCGATCTGCCGAGACCACATTGTCCTGGCGCCAGTCATAAGAGAAGAGAAAGAAGTCGTCTCCTGGGCGAGGCACCTCCAGGTCGCCGGTCTGGTACCCCTGGTCCTCGAACGCCTCCACCAGACGCTGGTAGATCCTGAAACGAAAGATACCGAAGAGTCGCAGATCCAGGACCGCGCCGGCGGCAGCGAGACGCGGTCCGGGTCGTGAAGCGTCGATGGACAGGGCTATCGCATGTCCGCGGTCGTGCGGGCTCATGAGACTTCTGCCGGTACCCCACTGCATCCGACCCGTCGCCTCGTCCCGCAGCCGTACCCCGGTGACTCCGGGGACGAAGATCACCGGAATTCGCTGGGAGATCTCCGGCACCTTCCCAGCATCGAGCGACGCTCGCTGGACCCACAGTGCTCCGACCAGCGGCAGAACCAGAAGGCCGATCCCCCAGTGAAGCCGGCGATTCCTCAGCGATCCCAATTCCATCTCTCCCGACTCGACTATAACCAAGCGCTCGGGCTCGCAGTCCGGCGGCGCGCTACAATCCCCAGACCCGAACGACCGAGCCAACCGTACCTATCTTCTGGAGGATGAACCCGATGCTCTCCCACACGATCTACAAAGTCGTCCATATCCTGGGAATCCTGTTGCTGATCGGTGGTCTGGGAGGCCTCTGGGCCCTGGCTGCAGCAGCGACCGACGACAGCCGGCGCTCGGCCCGCAAGGTCGTTCTCATCACCCACGGAATCGCCATGTTCCTGATCCTGTTCGCCGGCTTCGGCATGATGGCCAGACTCGGGATCACCGGCAGCTGGCCCTTGTGGATCTGGATCAAGCTGGCGATCTGGGTGCTGTTGGGTGCGCTGCCTGTGCTACTCAGGCGCTGGCAGAAACCTGTCGGCGCGGTCTTCTATCTGGCCCCCATTCTGGGTGCCATCGCGGCCTGGGCAGCCCTCTTTCACATCGGACAGGGCTCTTAGCGAACCACAGACCGTGAGCCGCTAGAACCGGCAAAGCTTCTAAGCCGCCAGACCGTCGACCACCGTGTCATAGGGAAAATCGTCTTCCGTAAAGGTTATCGCACCCACCGTCCCGGTGGGCATCAGGGCGGGAGTGACCGCCCCGGCTTCGACTCCGGCCGGGAGCTCCCAGGACGCCTCGGCATCGGCCGCCGGCGCAATGGCTAGAAAGAGTACAAAGACCACGGACCGCTTCGGGCATGCGCTCATCGACATTCTCCAGTCTCGGGGGTATCAATCGGGGACTCTGGTCTGCCCCTCACAGACCCAGCGACGTTTCGGTATTGCGCTTCCGTTGGTGATTATGCTGGGACTGAACCGCGCACCTTGCCTCGCCTCCGAGAAAGGACTAGCCTCACCCGATGCGCCAGTATCTCGATCTCCTGCAAACCATCCTCGACCAGGGTGTCGAAAAGACCGACCGGACCGGTACCGGCACCCGCAGCCTGTTCGGCTATCAGATGAGGTTCGATCTCCGGCAACGCTTTCCTCTGCTCACCACCAAGAAACTGCACACGCGGTCGATCTTTCACGAGCTCCTCTGGTTCCTCTCGGGGGACACCAACATCGCCTATCTCAAGGAGCACGGAGTTCGCATCTGGGATGCCTGGGCGGATGAGAACGGAGAGCTGGGCCCGATCTACGGTCATCAGTGGCGCTGCTGGCCCGATCCCCAGGGAGGCACCATCGATCAGGTTTCCCAGGTTCTCGACCAGATCCGCACGCAACCGGACTCGCGTCGCCACATCGTCAGTGCCTGGAACGTGGCCGACCTGGATCGCATGGCGCTGCCGCCCTGCCATCTGCTCTTCCAGTTCTATGTTGCCGAGGGCCGTCTCTCCTGTCAGCTCTACCAGCGCAGCGCCGATGTCTTCCTCGGGGTGCCTTTCAATATTGCCTCCTACTCCCTGCTGACCGCCATGATGGCGCAGGTTTGTGATCTGCAACCCGGAGATTTCATCCACACGCTCGGCGACGCCCACCTCTATCTGAATCATCTCGAGCAGGCTCGGGAGCAGCTCGAGCGCCAACCTAGAGACCTACCGGTCTTGAGACTCGACCCGACGGTCCGTTCGATCTTCGACTTTCGCTACGACCACATCCGCATCGAGGACTACGACCCCCACCCCCACATCAAGGCCCCCATCGCCGTATGAGGGTTTCCCTGATCGTCGCCGTCTCGGAGAACGGCGTCATCGGCCGCGACAACGACCTGCCATGGCATCTGTCGGCCGATCTTCGCCGCTTCAAGAGTCTCACCATGGATCACCATCTGCTGGTGGGTCGCAAGACCTTCGAGGCCATCGGGCGGCCCCTGCCAGGGCGCCGCATGGTGGTGATCTCGAAAGGCCGTCCCGTGCTGCCCGAGGGTGTTGATCTCGTCTCCTCGCCCGAGGAAGGCATCGAACTGGCACGTGGACGAGCCGAGCGGGAGGTCTTCATCGCCGGTGGCGCGCAGATCTACCGTCGGACCCTGCCCCTGGCGGATCGTCTCTACCTGACCCGCATTCACCAGGAGTTCGATGGCGATGCCACCTTCCCGGAGCTGGCCGCGGCAGAGTGGACCCTGGTCGAGCAGCTTTCCTTCGACCCCGACCCAGACCAACCCCTGGCCTACTCGTTCTTGACGCTGGACAGAGTCTGAGCGTCAGTTCTGCTCGGCTTCGGGGTGCCAGTCCCGCAGCACGCCGTGTACCCTGGAGAGCAGCTCGTTGACGCTGAATGGCTTGACCAGTAATTCGGTGTCCGGCATCAGCACACCGTGTTGGACGATGGTCTGATCGGCGTGGCCGGAGATGAACAGCACCTTGAGATCCGGCTGTTCTCTCTGCATCTGTGCGGCCAGCTGCGGCCCACTCATCCGCGGCATCACCACGTCGCTCAGCAGCAGATCGACGGGGCTGTCGAGGCCGGCACAGACGCTCATCGCCTCGCCGGCATCCGCGGCCTCCAGCACCCGATAGCCGCCTTTCTCCAGAATCATGCGGGTCAGCGAGCGGACCGCATCCTCGTCTTCCACCACCAATACGGTCTCTCGACCCTGCGCCTCGACCCGGGTGGACGGACCCGGCGCCTCGTCTTCCAGAGCCTCGCCGCATTCGGGGAAGAAGACCGAGAACGAGGTTCCGGCACCAGGAAGAGAGTCGACCCAGATCTGGCCACCGTTCTGTTTGACGATCCCATAGACCGTCGACAGACCCATACCGGTTCCGTGGCCGGTCTCCTTGGTGGTGAAGAAAGGCTCGAACACCCTGGCCTTGACGCTAGAGTCCATACCGACGCCATCATCGGTCACCACCAGACCGACGAAAGGCGCTGGTCCGCTGCCGTTGGTGGGTTCCCCTTCCAGGTCTCGACTCTCTGTCCGCAGCACCAGGGATCCCCCCTGCGGCATGGCGTCGCGGGCGTTGACCACCAGATTGATCAACACCTGCTCCAATTGGCCCGGGTCGCTCTTGATCCGACCCAACGAGTCGTCGAGCCGGGTGACCAGCTCGATATCCTCACCGATCAGCCTCTGCAGCATCGCCTGGAGCTCGCCGATCAACTGGTTCAGATCGACCACCCGCGGTTGGATGACCTGCTTGCGGCTGAACGCCAGAAGCTGCTGGGTGAGCGCCGCCGCGTGCTCGCCCGCCCGGCGAATCTCCTCGACATGGGACCGGATGGGGTCTTGATCGGTCAGCTTGTCGAGAACCAGCTCGCTGTAGCCGTTGATGGCGGTGAGCAGGTTGTTGAAGTCGTGGGCAATACCGCCTGCCAGCCTGCCGATGGCCTCCATCTTCTGCACCTGACGGAGCTGTTCCTCGCTCTTCTTCAGCGCCTCCTCGGCAGCCCGACGCTCGGTGACGTCGCGAACGACCCCTACTACCCCGCGAATCTCGCCCTCCTCGCCCCGCAGAGGCTTGTAGGTCTCGTTGGTGATCAGGGTCAGGTCCTCGGACAGCTCGTGCGACAGATTCGCGGCCCGCTGCAGCTCGCCCGCCATGGCTCGCCGCATCATCCCGTCGACACCGATTCCCGCCAGGTGAGGAAAGATCTCCCAAGGCGGAGCATCCTTTCCCAGGACCTCTTCCCTGGGGATGCGGGTCAGTCTCTCCATCGCCTGGTTCCACGACAGGAAACGAAATTCCCGATCGAGGACCAGCACGCCTTCGGTCATCGACTCGACGACGCTGGTGTAGAGCTCGCGGGTGGCGTGCAGGCTCTCTTCGGCCCGTTTCCGCTCGATGGCCAGCGCAATGTGACCTCCGACGGACCCGAAGAACTCCAGATCCCGTTCCGAGAAGGCTCCCTCGTCCTCATAGTGCTGCACCGCCAGAACGCCGATGGTGCGCTTCGGAGTAGTCAGCGGGACGCCCATCCAGGAGGGTGAGCTCGGACCCACCAACTCGACTTCGCCCCGCGAAACCAGATCCTGGAAGAGGCTCTCGGTGAGCAGCAGCGGCTGGCCGGTACGCAGCACGTAATCGGTACAGGTCTTGCCTCGCGGGATCGGCTCCTGCCGCGCGTCATATTGGTCGGCGAAGTAGGGAAAGTGGATCGTGTCGCTGTCGTCGTCCAGCAGCGCCACGAAACAGTTCTCGGCATAGATCACCCGTCGCAGGGACTCGTGCACCAGGCTGAGGAGCTCGTCCAGGTTCTCCGTCTCCACGACGCCACGAATGATGCCGGAGATCACCTCTCGCTCGGTCTCGGTATGGACCCGGGAGCTAACGTCCGAAACGATGGCGAAGCTGCCCGAAAACGTGCCCGTCTCGTCCACCAGGATCTGTGGCGACATCAACACCGGCACCGTCGTGCCACCGCGACAGATCACCCGGGTCTCATAAGGCAGCACCAACCCTGTGGACCGCAACTCCATCTGCAGCCGGAAGTCCTCCCGCAGGGACGGGCTGATCAACATGCTTGCCGGCTGTCCTGCCAACTCCTCCCTGCGGTAGCCCAACTGACGACAGAGAGCCGGGTTGACATAGACCAGCGTCGCCGAGGCGTCGGCCACCAAGACGCCGTCCGTCATGCTGTCGACCAGGCGGGTGAAGAGCTGCTCGTTCATCCACGGATCCTTCGCTCAACCCGCCTATTGGACCATCGTGAACACCCTCGGCGCAGTGGAGCCTGTCATTGTCCTGTCGGTTGACAAAGCCCGACCTTCGTCCTAGCCTTTGCCGATTCGAACGATCCTGATCGGTCTGGCCTCGCGTCTATCAGGTTCGACAGACGCCCGGGACCCGCATGCACAAATGGCTCAAAAAGATCGGCCTCATCGGGCTGATCTTCTTCACCCTCAAGGGCTTGATCTGGTTGGGGATCGGCGCGGCCATGGTGATTCTGGCCGTCGACTAGGCGCATCGAAGCGGAGGAGAACGATGACCGAACCCACAGCGTCTGCCATGCAGCAACTTCGCGGCTCGACCCGCGACGAACACGACCGGGCCGAGCACCACCAGTTCCAACAGGCGTTGGTCCGAGGTGAGCTACCTCGACAGCGGTACGAAGCCTGGTTGGGGCAGATGTACCTGATTCACAGCTCGCTGGAACAGGCATTGCTAGCGGCAGCCGCCGATAGCGAAGCGATCCGAGCAGTAGTCCAGGACTACCAGTACCAGGTCCCCTATCTGCTCGAGGATCTCCAGTTCTTCGGCGTCGATCCGCAGTCGATCGTCCCCTTGCCATCGACCGAGCGCTTCCTGGCCATGGTCGCGGCGCACGCCGACGACCCGCTGCATCTCCTGGGTCTACACTACGTTCTGGAGGGCAGCAACAACGGCGGACGCTTCATCGCCCGACATGTCAGCCAGGCCTACCAGCTGACGCCAGGCCCCGGTCTGCGGTATCTCGATCCCTACGACGACCGTCAACGCGAGTACTGGATGGCCTTCCGCGAGACCATGGACTCGCTCGGCTTGGCTGACGAGGAAGCGGCCCGTCTGGTGGCAGCTGCCAAGCAGATGTACGGTACGGTCGCCGAGCTCTCAGACGATCTCGCTGCGTCCACCTAGAGCCAACCGGGCCGCACGCTTCATCGACACCGATTCAGAATAGAGAAAGGGCGCCCGGAATCGGGCGCCCTCATAGTCGAGGAGACTCTCGTCAGCTCGAAGCTCAGCCGCGGTTGGCGATCAAGGAGTCAACGACAGTGGGATCGGCCAGAGTCGAAGTGTCGCCCAGATTGCTGGTGTCCTTCTCCGCCACCTTGCGCAGGATCCGCCGCATGATCTTGCCAGACCGGGTCTTGGGCAACGCCGGTGCGAACTGGATGCCCTCCGGTGTGGCGATCGGGCCAATCTCGGTGCGGATGTGACCGATGAGCTCCTTGCGCAGCTCGTCGGTGGCCTCCGCACCCTCGACCAGGGTGACGAAGCAGTACAGACCCTGTCCCTTGATGTCGTGGGGGATGGGGGTGACGGCGGCTTCCGCCACCAGATCGTGACTGACCAGGGCGCTCTCGATCTCGGCGGTGCCGAGACGGTGACCCGAGATGTTGACCACATCGTCGATCCGGCCCATCAGCCAGTAGTCGCCATCGTTGTCGATGCGGCAGCCATCACCGGTGAAATACATATCGTCGTAGGTGGTGAAGTAGGTGTCGATGAAGCGCTCGTGGTCTCCCCACATGGTACGCATCATCCCTGGCCAGGGTCGCCGGATACAGAGCTTGCCACCCTCGTTGCGCTCGCACTCGCTACCGTCATCGCGCAGCAGGACGGTGTCGACGCCGAAGAAGGGCCGCGAGGCGCTGCCGGGTTTCAGGGTGTGCGCTCCCGGTAGCGGGGTGATCATGAAACCACCGGTCTCGGTCTGCCACCAGGTATCGACGATCGGGCAGCTCTCGCCACCGATGTTCTTGTAGTACCACATCCAGGCCTCGGGGTTGATCGGCTCACCCACCGATCCCAGAATCCTCAGAGACTCCAGGTTGTACTTGGCCGGCCACTCCTCACCCAGGCGCATCAGCGCCCGGATCGCCGTCGGCGCAGTGTAGAACGCCGTCACGCCGAACTTCTCGCAGATCTGCCAGAATCTTCCCGCGTCCGGATAGGTCGGGACCCCTTCGAACAGCAGCGAGGTCGCGCCATTGGCCATGGGGCCGTAGACGATGTAGCTATGACCCGTGACCCAACCGATGTCGGCGGTGCACCAGTAGATGTCGTCTTCATGGATGTTGAAGACCAGCTTGTGGGTCAACGCCACATGGAGCAGATAGCCGCCGGTGGTGTGGACCACGCCCTTGGGCTTGCCGGTCGAGCCCGAGGTATAGAGGATGAACAGGGGATCCTCCGCCTTCATCGGCTCAGCGGCACATTCGGCATCGACCTTCTCCATCTCGTCGTGGTACCAGAAGTCGCGTCCCTCCTGCATACCGCATTCCTGGTCCCCGGTGTCGACTACGATGACGCTCTCCACCGAAGGACAGCCCGTCAGGGCATCATCGACGATGTTCTTCAGCAGGATTCTCTTGCCCGAACGCCGCAGAAGGTTGGCGGTGATGACCATCTTGCAGTCCGAATCGTTGACCCGACCGCGGATGGCTTCGGCGCTGAAGCCGCCGAAGATGACCGAGTGGATGGCACCGATGCGGGCACAGGCCAGCATGGCGACGGTCGCCTCGGGCACCATCGGCATATAGATGGCGACGCGGTCACCCTTGGCGATTCCGCGGGCCTTGAGCACGTTGGCGAAACGCTGCACCTGCTCGAACATGTCCCGGTAGCTGAGCCTCTCCACCGAGTCCTCTTCCTCGCCCTGCCAGATGATGGCGGTCTTGTTCTCGATGGGGGTTCCCATATGCCGGTCGAGGCAGTTGTAGGAGACGTTGAGGACGCCGTCTTCGAACCAGGTGTGCTCGATCCGGCGAGCCTCGGTGTCCCAGTCGTACTCCAGGCTCTTGGTGGGCTGCTGGAACCAGCTCAGTGCCTGGGCCTGCTCGAGCCAGAAGGCGTCCGGATCGTCGAGGGACTGGCGCCACATCTCCTCGTACTGTTCCGCACTGGAGACGTAGGAGTTGGCTCGCATCTCGTCGGAGGGAGGAAAGGTCCTCTCCTCGGTCATCAGGGATTCAATGGACTTCTCGGTCGGTTCCGTGGTCATAGTCATCTCCAACAGTTCTCCTTGGATGGCTTGAAGGTTCGAGGTTATCAATTCAAATCAGAAGGTGTAGAACACCGCAAACTGGGTGCGGAAACTACTGGACGATGTATCGCCACCCTCGGCCTGCTTGTAGTCGGTTGTCCAGTAGGACAATTCGAGAGCAAACTTTATGTGAGCCGTCAGGGCGTAGACTCCGTTCCAGAAGATCGAGCTGTTGAGTGTGCGATCGCCGACTTCGATGTCGTCGTCATCGACATCGGTGGCCGTCAACCCGACATGTTGGGTGAGGTAGTCGAAAGGGCCGAGATCGAGACTGATCCAGCCCCCGGTATCGCCGATCACCTGTCCTCGATCGAGGTTGACTCCCTGACCGATACCCCCGAGGTACGCGGCCAGGTTGGCACCGGTATAGGCCTCGGCTTTGAGCTGCACCTTCTTGGTCAGGGGGATCTGCAGGTCGAAGTTCGCCGACCAACTCTCGAACCGATCGGTTGTCCCGATCTCGTCGAGCTCGAATTCCTCCTCCGTCCAGTGGCCCGAGACTCCCAGGGCAACAGGACCGCCCTCTCGCTGTCTCAGTTTCCAGCCCAGACGACCCTGGAAACCCGGGATACCCGCGTCGGTGCCGGCATCGACACCGGCAAACAAGCTGTCCGTGGATCCGATGTTGCGCGTGATGGCGCCCTTGAGCTCGAGACTCGACTGGTCGGAGATCGTGATGTCTTTCGAGAGCTGGAGCTGGGGCCGCCGATAGCCGATGTTCCCCGCCCACCACTGCACGGAGTAGTTGATCGTGACCGGGAACAGCGGTGAGATTACGTCGAACGATTGGCCGGCGAGGAATCGCCAGCCAGACTTGCGCCAGTACAGATCGATGTAGGCCAACCGCATCATCGGATTCGGTTTGTTCTCGGCACCGCCACCATAGAAGTCGATCTCCACTCGACCTCGGGTCAACAGGCTCTTGTCGGGATCGTCGGGACTCGTAAGCCAAAGACCCAGGCGGGTCTGGTTGGCAGTCAGATTGAACTGACTGTCATTCTCGTTGTCGGGCTCGAGATCGATCCAGCGGACGAAGTTGCCCGGATTGGCATGTCCGGTGTCGTAGGCGGCATCGACCTTGACGATACCGTAGACCTGCAGATCGATGGACGACCAGACCGATTTCTTCTCGTCATCGCCCTCTCCGGCCCAGGCTCCGAATCCGGGCATCAGAGCCAGCGCGAGAGTCACCCAGATCACCCGGTTCACTATGGTCATGGCCTACTGCCTCGCGAGCGTCGAAGTGAATGAAACAAAAGAAGATACAAGACGTGGAGCGATCGCTCCAGGAACTATTCTCGCAAGCGTTGACGAGGCGAGAAACACCTGTCGGGGTAGGACCTCGACCCACCCTTTGAGGGCGTTCTTTCACGGCCTACAGATGCTAGCCTGGGTCGAGACCGGAGCGGGTCCCCAGACCCAGCCAACCTCCGGTCGGCCTCGACCGAAGCACAAGCGCTACAGCCGACGAAATCCAAGCTATCTCCGAGGAGAGCCGAGCCATGACGGACACATCTACCCACAGTCGCTGGACCGTGATCGCCGGAGGCCTGATCGTCCAGATCATCCTGGGAACGGTCTATGCGTTCAGCGTCTTCGTCAAGCCCCTGGAGACCGCCATGGGCTGGAACCGGTCCACTACCCAATGGGCCTTTTCCATCGCCCTGGCCTCCTTCGCTCTGATGATGATTCCCGCCGGCAGATTGCAGGATCGCATCGGGCCCCGCAAGGTCGCCTCCATTGGCGGCCTGCTCCTGGGTGCCTCCTTCCTCCTCGGCGCTCTGCTGGTGTCACCCGATCGACCGTGGGCCCTTTATCTGACCTACGGTCTCATCGGCGGCGCCGGCATAGGCTTCGCCTACGTCTGTCCCATCGCCGCGGCCGTCAAATGGTTCCCCGACAAGAAGGGCCTGATCACCGGCCTCGCCGTTGCCGGCTTCGGTGCCGGTGCGCTCTTTTTCGCCGGTCCCGCTTCGGTTCTCCTGCTGCCACCCGCAGATGGCGGTGATCCGATGGGCCTATCTCAGATCCTACTGGTCGGTCTCGGTGTTTCGAAGGGGACAGGCTTCGGCATCGGCTGGAAGGCCTTCTTCGTTCTGCACGGCATCGTCGCAGGTGCGGCCGTGCTTCTCGGCGCCTCGCTGCTGCGCAATCCGCCCGAGGGCTGGAAGCCACCCGGTTGGGAGGAGAGCCCCGCCGTTGCCAAGATCCAGCGGGATGTCGAATGGCACGAGATGCTCAACCGGCCGCTGGCCTGCATGCTGTGGATGACCTTCATCTTCGGCGCCACCTCCGGTCTGCTGGCGATCGGCCAATGGAAGCCGATGATGGGCTCCATCCTGGCTGGCACCACCTTCGCTCCCGCGTGGATGGGAGGCTTCGGTCGATTCATCGAGCCGGTGGGGATCCTGGCCATCTTCAACGCCTTCGGAAGAATCTTCTGGGGACGGGTCAGCGACTACATCGATCGACCCCGAGCGATGATGATCATGTATCTCGGGCAGGGGCTGGCCTTCATGCTGCTCGCCGGCATCCAGACCAATCTGGCGATCTTCATCGCCTCGGCCTGGGTGGGCCTGAACTTCGGTGGCAACTTCGCGCTCTTCCCGTCCGCCACCGCCGACTACTTCGGAACCAAGCACTTCGGGATGAACTACGGCTTCATCTTCACCGCTTACGGTGTCGCCGGAATCCTCGGGCCCGCCGTGGGTGGCGTGCTCTTCGACGTCACCAAGGGGTACGTCATCTCCTTCGTGTTCGCCGGCGTGCTCTGCTTCCTGGCCGCTGCCAGCTCTGTCGTCGTCTGGGCGCTGTCGAGACGGCCGACCGAACCGGCTAGCGTCGATGCTTGAAGCTCTGCTGAAACCCGGATCGGTGGCGGTCGTCGGTGCCTCCCGGACCCCCGGAAAGGTCGGTCATGCCGTCGTGGCCAATCTTTTGCGAGGGGGGTTCGCCGGTGCCATCTACCCGGTCAATCCGGGCAGCGAAGAGATCCTCGGCCTGCCCTGCTACCCCGACCTGTCGGCCATCCAGGAGCCCGTCGATCTCTGCGTCATCGCGCTGCCACCGGCCATGGTGAAGGCGGCAGTGGAAGAGGCCCTGGCCCGGCGAGTCCGGTCGCTGGCGGTGCTGACGGCGGGATTCAAGGAAGTGGGAGAGGAGGGGGCGGCCCTCGAGGTCGAGATCGCCGAGCTCTGCCGGCGGCGCAAGGTACCAATGATGGGTCCCAACTGTCTGGGGATCATCAATGCTCACCACAAGATGAACGCCACCTTCGCACCGGTCATGCCGCCCCCCGGCAGCATCTCCGTCATCTCGCAGTCGGGAGCCCTTTGCGTCGCCATCCTCGACGCCGCGGCCAGCGAAGGGCTGGGTCTGGCCACCACCGTCAGTCTCGGCAACAAGGCCGACCTGGACGAGGTCGACTTTCTCCAGGCCTTGGCGGAGGACCCGGAGACCCGGGTCGTCGTGGGCTATCTCGAGAGCATCGACAACGGCGAGGAGTTCCTCAAGAAGGCCCAGGAGGCGGCCAACGTCAAACCGGTGGTCATCCTCAAGGTGGGGATCACCGCCAGCGGCGCCAAGGCGGCCTCTTCGCACACGGGCAGCCTGGCGGGGGCCGATATCGCCTACGGCGCAGCCTTCAAGCGCTCGGGCGTCATCCGGGCGGAATCCTTCGAAGCCCTCTTCGACTACGGACGGGCCTTGGCCATGCAGCCCATACCGGCGGGTCGCCGGGTGACGGTGATCACCAATGCCGGCGGCCCCGGGATCATGGCCGCCGATGCCGCCGAGCTAGCTGGACTCGAGTTGCCGTCTCCTGACGAAGCAACGGCCTCCAGGCTGCGCGCCGAGCTGCCCGACACCGCCTCGGTGGCCAATCCGGTCGACGTCATCGGCGATGCCGATCCGGACCGCTACCTGGCCGCCTTCGAGATCGTGCAGCAGAGTGAAGATTGCGACGCTATCGTCGTCATCGCCACACCGCAGAACATGACCCGGCCAACGGAGCTGGCACGCCGCCTGGCCGAAGCCCACGATGGCAGCAAGCCCCTGCTCACCGCCTTTCTCGGGGGTGACCAGGTCGAGGAGGCCCGTAAGCTCCTGACTTCGCTGGGGATTCCCAACTATTCCTCGCCGGAGCGGGCTCTGAGTGCGCTGAAGGCCATGACCGACTATGCCGCCTGGCGCTCCCGTCCTCCGAGAGTCGTCACCCACTATCCGGTCAACCGGCGGCGAGTGGAGCGCTTGCTGCGGTGGCACCACCGAATGGGACTGCAACAGATCGGCGAGGTTGAGGCCAAGGAGGTCCTGCGAGCCTACGATTTCCGGTTGCCTGAAGGGCAGCTGGTGGAGTCGGCCGACCAGGCTGTCGAGACCGCTGAGCGGATCGGCTACCCGGTGGTGCTGAAGATCGTCTCGCCCGACATCATCCACAAGTCCGATGCCGGCGGCGTGCGCCTCAATCTGGCCAGCGCCGATCAGGTGCGAGACGCCTTCGACCTGCTGATGCTGCGGGCTTCCCGGCGCCTGCCTGACGCCCGCATCCGCGGTGCCCTGGTCGAGAAGATGGGATCGCGGGGGCGAGAGGTCATCCTCGGCATGACCCGGGATCCCCAGTTCGGGCCCATGCTCATGTTCGGCCTCGGCGGTATCTTCGTCGAGGTGATGAAGGACGTCACCTTCCACCTGGCCCCCATCACCGCCGAGGAGGCCATGCAGATGCTTCAGGGTACCCGCTCCTATGCGCTGCTCAAGGGTGCCCGCGGCGAGTCCCCAGTCGACCTCGACGCCATTGCCGCCGGTCTGCAGAGGATCAGTCAGCTCTCCACCGACTATCCGGAGATCGTCGAGCTGGATATCAATCCCTTTATCGTCGGCGGGGTTGGCGGTGGGGCCTATGTGGCGGATGCCCGCATGACCCTGAGCCTCCCCGAAGAGGAATCATGAACGACTCCGAGAACCGCTGGCAGGAGGAATATGAGGAGCTGGTCACCACGGCCGACGAGGCGGTAGCCCGTCTCGAGCCCGGTCAAAGGGTCTTCATCGGCACCGGCTGTGCGGAGCCCCTGGAGCTGGTCAAAGCCCTGACCCGGCGGTCCAGAGATCTCTCGGACACCGAGATCGTCCACCTGCTCACCTTCGGAGAAGCGCCCTATGCCCACGAGGAGCTGACCCGCTTCTTCCGCATCAACAGCTTCTTCATCGCCGACAACGTCCGCGAGATCATCCAGGAGGGCCTGGGCGACTACACTCCGATCTTTCTGTCGGACATCCCGCGTCTCTTCCAGAGCGGCCAGCTGCCCCTGGATGCCGCCCTGATCCAGGTAACTCCGCCAGACAGCCGGGGCATGTGCAGCCTCGGTGTCTCGGTCGACATCGTGCGCAGCGCGGCCGAGAACGCTTCGCTGGTCATCGCTCAGGTGAACCCCAACATGCCGAGGACCCGGGGTCAGTCGGAGATCCATGTCTTCGACCTCGACTGTCTGGTTCCCAGCGACGACCCCATTCTCGAGACGACCTACGGCGAGGAGACCCCCGAGACGCGTCAGATCGCCGAGTATGTTGCCGCTCTTGTCGATGACGGATCTACCCTCGAGGTCGGTATCGGCCGGATTCCCCACTCCCTGCTCGGGTTCCTCGAGCACAAGAAGGATCTGGGGATCCACACCGAGATGATCACCGACGGCATCATCGATCTGGTGGAGTCCGGGGTGATCAACGGCTCGAAGAAGACCCTGGACCGGGGCAAGATCGTCACCAGCTTCTGTCTCGGCACCCGCCGGTTGTACGACTACATCGACAACAACCCGGCGTTCTCGTTCCTGCCCACCGAGTACGTCAATGATCCCTTCATCATCAGCCAGCAGCGCAAGATGGTGGCCATCAATGTCGCTCTGGAAGTCGATCTCACCGGCCAGGTCTGTGCCGACTCGTTGGGCACCAAGTTCTTCTCCGGCGTCGGTGGGCAGGTGGACTTCAACCGTGGTGCCGCCCGCTCCCACGGGGGCAAGGCCATCATCGCTCTGCCGTCCACCGCCCGTCAGGGAACGGTCTCCCGCATCGTCACTCATCTGACTCCCGGCGCCGGGGTGGTCACCACCCGGGCCGACGTCCACTATGTGGTCACCGAATACGGCGCCGCCTATCTGCACGGCAAGAGCGTGCAGGAGCGCGCTCTGGCGCTGATCAGCATCGCCCATCCCGACTATCGGGGAGATCTTCTGCGGCAAGCCATCGATGCCAAGTATCTTTCGGCCGATTTCGCCGACATCGAAGGCAAGATCGTCATCGGACCCAAGGAGCTTCGCACCACCATGTTGCTGTCCGATGGCACCCAGATCAGCATGCGCCCGATCCATCCCACCGACGAGCCCCGCATGCGGAGCCTCTTCTACGAGCTTTCCCAGCAGACCCTCTACTACCGTTTCATGAGCGATCTGAAGAAGATCCCCCGCAAACAGATCCAGGACTTCGTCTACATCGACCACCGCAAGGACATCGCCGTCGTGGCCACTGTCCCGGAGGCGGAGGGCGAGAAGATCCTGGCCATCGGCCGGTACTATCTGGACCCCACCACCAATATGGCCGAGGTCGCCTTCGTCGTCCACGATGACTGGCAACGCCGCGGCATCGGCACCTTCCTCTTCAATCACCTGGTCAAGATCGCCCGTCGCAACGGTATCCGCGGATTCACCGCCGAGGTCCTGTCGCAGAACAAACCGATGCAGTCGGTCTTCGACCAAAGCAACTGCAAGACCCGCAGTAGCCTGGCCGAGGGCGTCTACAGCTACGAGCTACTGTTCGAGTAGAAAGCCTGTTTCCGAGCTCCGTCGATGTGCTACCTTCGTCACCCCAGCGGTGTCGTCGAGTAGCACCAACCACGAGTCGCAGGTAGCCCACTACTAGGCCGGCACCGTTGTCGCCTGGATTCAAACGTCCTTCTCCGGAGTCGAACCTTGCCCCAGCACTCTAGACACATCTGGTGGGTGCTGACTGGATTCGCCGCCATCACCCTGGTGTTGACCTGGCCAATTGGCGCCCAGCTCGGCAGCGCGGTGGTGGACTTCGGAGACCCGCTTCTCAACTCCTGGATTCTGTCGTGGGAGGCACACAGCCTGGGCAGCCTCGGCAAGGTCAGCTTCTTCAACACCAACATCTTCCATCCCCACCGCAACACGCTGGCCTATTCGGAGATGCTCATTCCACAGCTGATCCTGGCCGCTCCGGTCAACTGGTGGAGTGGCAACCCGGTCCTGGCTCACAATCTGGTCCTGGTGGCATCGTTCATCGCCACCGCCATGGGGGCCTATCTCCTGGCCTTCCATTTCACTCACAACGTGAGTGCCAGTTTCGCGGCCGGCCTGATCTTTGCCTATTCTCCGTTCATGTTCGATCACCTGGCTCACGTGCAGGTGATTCTTGCTGCTGGCATTCCACTGGCATTTCTTTTTCTACATCGCTTCTTCAACGGTCAGCGGACGGCCGACGCCGTCTACTTCGCACTCTCCTACGCCTTCCAGGTCCTGGCCAATGCCTACTATGCCGTCTATCTCTCCTTCTTCGCCGGCCTCTACCTGATCATCGAAGTTCTGCGTCGGAAGCTCTGGCGACAGCGCCGATTCTGGGTCCAGATGGGCGTCGCGGCGGCGATCATCACGATAATGGTCGCGCCCTTCTACCTGCACTACTTCCAGCTCAAGCGGGAGATGGGATTCAGCCGCTACATGTCTCCACCGGCGCCGGTCTTCACCTATCTGGCGGCTCCGGCAACCAATCACCTCTACGGTGAGCTGACGAGATCTCTGGGTCGTTCCGAGGCGCGTCGGCTACCCGGTCTGATGGCCATGGCCCTGACGGTGGTTGCTCTACGATCCAGAGTCGCTCGGCGGAAATCGGGAGTCCGCCGATCCCCCGCACCGGCCACCGCCCAGCGACAGTCCTGGCGGTGGGTTCGCATTCTCGATGGCGCCATCGCGCTCGTCGCGATCTTGATCGCACTCCAGGCACTGGGTCTGGCGATCGACACTCAACTCGGACCGATACGTTTCAGTGTCAGGTCCATGGGCAATCCGTCACTGATCCTGCTTATCCTGCTGACCCTACGCTGGTGGATGTCCCGTCGCTGGCCCGGGCGGCTCCCACCGGTGGATCTGCGACTCTCGAGACCTACCTACCCGATCATACTTCTGGCGGCGTTCGTCCTCTCCCTGGGAACCGCGCCGTACCTCTTCCTCTATCGTTGGGTGCCCGGCTTCGGCAGTCTCCGCGCCGTGCCGCGGATCCATGTGATGTTCATGCTCGCCGTGGCGATCCTCGCAGCGGAAGGGATGGTGATCGTGCTGCGGAAGCTGCCTCGTAGCCGGCGGCGAATGGCGGTGGCAGCCATTCTGCTGGTCATTGGTATCGAATACCTATCGGCACCGATTCCGGTGGTTTCCGCCCCCAGGCAGAGCGAGTTTCCGGCAGTGCAACAATGGCTAGCCGAGCGCGAAGACGATCCGGTCGTCGTCGCCTATCCGCTGAGGAGGCTGCGCGATGAGTGGCTTCGGGTCTACTACTCGACGGCCCATCGAAGACGAATGATCAATGGCTACAGCGGCTACATTCCACCCCTCTACGAGGAGCTGAGATCGAAAGAGCGCCAGATTCCCAACCAGGAAGTGGTGGGAGATCTGCAGGCTCTCGGAGTGGATCTCGTCCTGATCGAGACTGCCAAGCTCAAGGCCAGACGCCTCGAGCGCTTGCGGTCCAGACTGGCCAGACTGCAGGGTCTCGAACTCATCGAAGACTTTGACGGCACTCTCGTGTACCGCGTTCTGAGGCCATTTCCCGATCCACCGGCACCAGAGGGTCGAGAGCGGTCCACGGTGCCGCTGGACCCCGAGAGCACGACTCTGCGAGCCAGCTCGAACTCGGATCTGCTCTCCAGCGCTCTGGACGGCGATCGACGGACCTTCTGGCGAGCCCCGATGGTGCCGGGCGAGTGGATCGAGGTTCAGTGGGAAGAGCTGGCGCCGGTAGTCGCCGTCGAGCTCGAGATCTCCGGTTCTCCCCTCGACTACCCCCGCGGCGTGCAGATCGAGACTTCCACGGACGGCCGACAGTGGCAGACGAGCCTGACCCGATCCGACTACCATCCGCCGATTCTCGGGTTCCTGCAGCCCAACGACTTTCGACTGAGGTTCGAGTTCGCGGATACCGGAGCCCGATTCGTGCGGGTCACGCAGACCGGTGCGAGCAGCGATCATCCCTGGACGGTCGTCGAGCTGTCGGTTCTGCGATCGTCGCCTTGACAGCCTCTCACCACTCATATATCCTTTTATCCGGATGGAAGGATTAACCAAGACTTCGCCTCCGGATACCACCCGGATTTTCGATCGGCTCACGGTTCTGAGCGATCCGATCCGCTGCCGGATCCTGCTACTCCTGGAAGGCCAGGAGCTGGCGGTCTCCGAGCTCTGCAGCGTCCTGCAGCTCCCACAGTCCACCGTCAGCCGGCATCTCAAGACGCTCGCCGACGACGGCTGGATCCAGGGACGCCGAGAGGGAACCAGCCGGCGGTACTCGGCCAGCCCCTCTCCGCAAGAGCCGGGCGCTCGACGACTCTGGCGGCTGCTGAGGGAGGAGATCGATGCGACTCCCACCGCCGCCCAGGACCGTACACGTCTCAGCGAGATCCTGGCTCGTCGCCGAACCCGATCGCAGGAGTTCTTCTCCACTGCCGCCGAGGAGTGGGCCGAGCTCCGCCGCAGCCTCTTCGGGGAGCGTTTCGATCTCGAGGGGTTGCTGGGTCTGCTCGACGAGCAGCTGGTCGTCGCTGATCTGGGATGCGGGACAGGACAAACGAGCCTGTCGCTGGCCCCATTCGTCAGACGAGTGATCGCCATCGACGAATCGGAAGCCATGCTGACCGCCGCTCGAACGAGACTGGCGGGGGTCGAGAATGTGGAGCTCAGATCGGGCCGTCTCGAGCAGCTTCCCATCGACGACGGGGTCCTGGACGCGGCCCTGACCGTCATGGTCCTGCACCACCTGCCCGACCCGCATGGGGTCCTCTCCGAGGCCGCCAGGGCTCTCAGAGTCGGAGGAAAGATTCTGATCGTGGATATCCTGCCCCACGAGCACGAGGAATACCGACAGCAGATGGGCCA